>MAAC01009782.1_pt1 | contig 21410 bp, 21 predicted proteins | sample 1115981 | NCBI WGS metagenome assembly MAAC01 (sample SAMN04961126, study PRJNA320927) | seawater metagenome | isolation source: sample BD02T64 sea water enriched with oil for 64 days | place: USA:Gulf of Mexico | collected 2013-07-27
AAGCTCACTGAGTACTGTGGGGGGCAGGTTCGCCTGTCCCCGGTTTTGTAAGACCATCCATTTGGCAATTACTACCTCAGGAATCGAAAGATGCAAGACAGCATCATGGAGCAGTTTCTCAGTTCGTCCCACTTCTCGGGGGGCAACGCGGCCTACATCGAAGGCCTGTACGAAACCTACCTGCATAATCCCAATGGCGTGCCAGAAGAATGGCGCGCCTTTTTTGATTCCCTGCCGCACATCAACGGCTTTGCCGGTGCCGACTCCTCCCATGCCACCATCCAGACCCACTTTGAGCTGCTAGGCCGCAAGCGCTCGCGACCCTTGCCTGCGCCGGGCTCGGGTGGTGTTAATGTTGAGCACGAGCGCAAACAGGTCAAAGTCTTACAGTTGATTGCCTCCTATCGCGAGCGCGGTCACCAGAAAGCCAATCTCGATCCCCTCGGTTTGATGGAGAGGGAAGACGTTCCCGATTTAAAGCTAGGCTTTCACGGTTTAACCGATGCCGATCTTGACACCACCTACCAGACCGGCCCGCTTTACATTGGTAAAGAAGAGGCGACCCTGCGGGAAATTACCGCACATATGGAGTCGACCTATTGTGGGCAGGTCGGCCCTGAATTTATGCACATTACCTCGCTGTCTGAAAAGCAGTGGTTGCAGCAGCGCTTTGAGTCGGTGCAATCGCGCCCCACCTATGGCGATGAGGCGCGGATCGGCGTACTGCAGCGTTTAACTGCAGCGGAAGGCCTGGAAAAACACCTCGACTCAAAATACCCCGGCACTAAGCGCTTTGGGCTCGAGGGCGCCGAGAGCATGATCCCGATGCTCGACGGCTTAATTCAGCGTGCCGGTGAATACGGCGCGCGCGAGATTGTTCTCGGCATGCCCCATCGCGGCCGCTTGAATGTATTGGTGAATATTCTCGGTAAAAACCCGGCCGAATTGTTCGATGAGTTTGAAGGTAAGAAACTGATCAATACCTCGGGTGACGTGAAATACCACCAGGGCTTTTCATCGAATGTAATGACCCCCGGTGGTGAGCTGCATTTAGCCCTCGGCTTTAACCCCTCGCATCTGGAAATTTCTGCGCCAGTGATCGAAGGCTCAACACGGGCGCGACAGGACAGGCGCGGCGACAGTGAGGGCACGCAAGTGGTGCCAGTCATCATCCACGGCGATGCGGCCTTTGCCGGTCAGGGTGTGGTGATGGAAACCTTCCAGATGTCACAAACCCGGGCCTATAAAACCGGTGGCACGGTGCATCTGGTGCTCAATAATCAGGTCGGCTTTACCATTAGCCGTCGCGATGATGCGCGTTCGACCGAATATTGTACCGATGTCGCGAAGATGGTTCAGGCGCCGATTTTCCACGTCAATGGCGACGATCCGGATGCGGTGATGTTTGCCACCCTGCTGGCGATGGATTATCGCTATCAATTCCGCAAAGACGTGGTCATTGATTTGGTGTGCTACCGCCGTAGTGGTCACAACGAAACCGATGAGCCCTCCGGCACTCAGCCGCTGATGTATGAAAAAATTCGCCAGCACAAGACTGCGCGTACCTTGTATGCAGAGGCGCTCGCTAGCGAATCGCTGGTCACCGCCGAAGCCGCGCGGGCGATGCTCGATGATTATCGCGACCGGCTGGACAGGGGCGAGCACGTCGCCAGTAATCTGGTGTCCGAGCCCAACGAAGAATTGTTTGTCGACTGGTCACCTTATCTTGGCCACGACTGGGATGCGCCGGGTGACACCTCGATTGATCTCGCGCTGTTGAAGCAGGTGGCGGAAAAGGTGAATCACATTCCCGAGGGAATCGTGGTGCAGCGCCAGGTGCAAAAGATCTACGACGACCGCCGTAAAATGGGTGGTGGTGCCTTGCCGCTGAACTGGGGCATGGCTGAGATTCTCGCCTACGGCACCTTGTTGGAGCAGGGTTACAGTATCCGCATGACCGGGCAGGACTCCGGTCGCGGTACTTTTTCTCATCGTCACGCCGTGGCCCACAATCAAAAAAATGGCGAAGCCTACACGCCGCTGTTACACATTAAAGAAGACCAGCCCCTCTTTGCACTGTACGACTCCTATTTGTCCGAGGAGGCGGTGTTGGCCTTCGAGTACGGCTATAGCACCGGCACCCCCCAGGGCCTGGTGATCTGGGAAGCGCAGTTTGGCGATTTCGCCAACGGTGCCCAGGTGGTGATCGATCAGTTTATTACCAGTGGTGAGCAAAAGTGGGGGCGCTTGAGTGGCCTCACCATGTTGCTGCCCCACGGCTATGAAGGGCAGGGGCCTGAGCATTCCTCGGCTCGCTTGGAGCGCTTTTTACAACTCGCCGCCGAACACAATATTCAAATTTGTAACCCCACCACGCCGGCTCAACTGTTTCACATGCTGCGTCGCCAGGCCATTCGGCCGATGCGTAAGCCCCTCATCGTGATGAGCCCAAAGTGGATTTTGCGCCACAAGTTGGCAACGTCTTCTCTGGACGAGTTATCGGAAGGCGCTTTTCAGACGATTATTCCCGATGAACTCGAGGCCAAGAAGGTCAAGCGTGTGGTGCTATGTAGCGGCAAGGTCTATTACCACTTACTTGAAGAGCGAGAGTTGCGCGAACAGGACGATGTGGCGCTACTGCGTATAGAGCAGTTGTACCCCTTCGACGAGAAGGCCGTGACGAAGCAGCTGAAGCGTTATAAAAACTTGCAGGATATTCTCTGGTGTCAGGAAGAGCCCTTGAATCAGGGGGTTTGGTACAACGGCCAGCACCATATTCGCAAGGCGATACACGCCAGTAAAAGCCCGCTATATTTGCGCTATGTTGGTCGTCCTGCCCGCGCGGCACCGGCGGGTGGCTATATGTCCATGCATTTAGAAGAGCAAAAGAAATTCGTTAACGAGGCCCTGGATCTCAATTATTAAACCCCTTGTCACTGGTTTTAAGTGATCCGTTTCAATCAGGAAGGAAGATAGCTGATGCTAATCGATATTAAGGTCCCCGCTTTTCCGGAGTCCGTACAGGAAGGTGAGGTCGCGACCTGGCACAAGCAGGTCGGTGACACGGTACAGCGTGACGATTTATTGGTGGATGTGGAAACCGATAAAGTTGTGCTAGAAGTTGTCGCTGCTCAAAGCGGAGTACTGAGAGAAATCCTCAAAGAAGAGGGTGCCCTGTTGCTCAGTGGTGAGGTGATGGCGCGCCTTGAAAGCGGCGCCACCGGTGACACGCAAGCCAGCAGCCCTGAGCAAGCTACAGCAGCTGAAAGTAGTCCTGAAGCCAGCGATACGTCAGCTCCGGCGAGCCCGGCGGCACGCAAGCTTGCCGATGAGCAGGGTATTGACCTGGCGGCTATTGCCGGCAGTGGCAAAGATGGACGCATCACCAAAGAAGACGTGGTCAATTTCGAAGCGGCGCCTGCGGCTCCCGCTGCTCCGGTGGCACCCGCGAGCGCAACACCTGCCGCTCCGGTGGCTGCAGCCGATAGTGGGCTGACCCTGAGTGCCGGTGAACGCATCGAAAAGCGCGTGCCGATGACGCGTATGCGCGCTCGTATTGCCGAGCGCCTGCTCGACGTGACCCAGACGACGGCGATGCTGACCACCTTTAATGAAGTGGATATGCACCGTATTATGGATCTGCGTACCCAGTTTAAAGATCAGTTTTCCTCTTTTCGTGCGCTCCGCCGTCGAAGCATTGAAGCGCTTCCCGCTGGTCAATGCCTCGCTCGACGGTTCCGATGTGGTCTACCACGGTTATCAGGATATTGGCGTTGCCGTCTCCAGTGACCGCGGACTCGTGGTGCCGGTATTGCGCGATGTTGACCAGATGAGCATTGCTGAAATTGAAAACAAAATTGCCGAGTACGGTGGCAAGGCCCGCGATGGCAAGTTGAGCATCGATGAAATTACCGGTGGCACCTTTACTATCACCAACGGTGGCGTCTTTGGCTCCCTGGTGTCGACGCCGATATTGAATCCGCCCCAGGCGGCGATTCTCGGCATGCACGCCATCAAAGAGCGGCCCATTGCCGAAGACGGTAAGGTGGTGATTCGCCCGATGATGAACCTCGCCCTGTCCTACGACCACCGCATTATCGACGGTCGTGACGCGGTGCTCTTCCTGGTGGCCATCAAAGATATGATTGAGAATCCAGCGAAGATTCTACTTGAGATATAAATTCTAATTTATTGATAATAAAAGGTTATTAATATGTCTGACAAATATGATGTTGTTGTCATTGGCTCCGGTCCTGCGGGTTATGTGTGCGCCATTCGCGCCGCCCAGCTGGGTTTAAAGACTGTCTGCATCGAAAAATATCAAGCGGCAGACGGTGCCGGTGTCAACGGCGGCACCTGCCTGAATGAGGGTTGCATTCCCTCCAAGGCCCTACTTGATAGCTCGATGAAGTTTCACGAGACGCAGTGCGAACTCGAGACCCACGGTATTAAGGTCAAGGGCGTGACTGTCGATGTTGAGCAGATGATCGCGCGCAAAGATGATATCGTGAAGAAATTGACCGGTGGTATTGCCTCGCTGTTTAAAGCCAACGGCGTTACCTCTCTGTTCGGTACGGGCAAGCTACTGGCCGGCAAAAAAGTCGAATACACGGATCTGGACGGCAAGGTTTCTATTATTGAATCCGAGAATGTGGTTCTCGCTACCGGCTCGAAGGCGATTGATATTCCCGTGGCACCGGTGAATGGTGAAACCATTATCGATGCCAAGGCGGCCCTCGATATGACCAAGGTGCCAAAACGTTTGGGTATCATCGGCGCGGGTGTGATCGGCCTCGAGCTCGGCAGTGTCTGGAATCGCCTCGGCTCCGAAGTGGTCTTACTCGAAGCGCTCGATGTTTTCCTCGCCATGATGGACAAGCAAATCGCCCGTGACGCGAGCAAAATTTTCGCCAAGCAGGGTTTGGATGTGCGCATGGGCAGCCGTGTCACTGGCAGTGTCGTGAAGCGCAATAAGGTGCACGTGACCTATCAAACCGCCGATGGCGAAGAGCATCAGGAAATTTTCGATAAGTTAATTGTCTGTGTCGGCCGCAGCCCCTTCACCGAGAATCTGCTGGAAGAAGACAGCGGCGTCAAGCTCGATGAGCGTGGCTCCATCTTTGTCGATGAGCACTGTGCCACCAACGCCCCCGGCGTGTGGGCGGTGGGTGACCTGGTGCGTGGCCCCATGTTGGCCCACAAGGGTTCTGAAGAGGGTGTAATGGTGGCCGAGCGCATTGCCGGGCAGAAAACTCAGGTCAATTACGATATTATCCCCAATGTCATTTACACCCACCCGGAGATTGCCTCTGTGGGTTTGACAGAGCAGGAAATCAAACAATCGGGTGATGCCTACAATGTTGGCATGTTTCCCTTCGCGGCCAGTGGCCGTGCCCTGGCCGCCGACGATACCGACGGCCTGGTAAAGATTCTCGCCGATGGCGAGACTGATCGCATCCTGGGATGCCATGTTATCGGCCCGTCAGCGGCTGAATTGGTACAACAGGTTGCGGTGGCAATGGAGTTCGGTTCAACGGCCGAAGATTTAGGCTTGATGGTGTTTGCTCACCCGACCATGTCGGAAGCCGTTCACGAGGCTGCATTGGCAGTTAATGGCCATGCCATTCACGTGGCTAATCGACGCAAGCGCAAACAAAAATAGTAATCGAGCCCAGCGTATAGGAGGCAAGATAGCTTCCGTGCAAGGGCTCATCGTTTTTTTTCTCGTCAACGAGTTGGGACTACAACATGAATTTACATGAATACCAGGGCAAACAACTGTTTGCTGAATACGGCTTGCCCGTATCAAAAGGCATTGCTGCCGCTACGGCGGAAGAAGCAGTAGCAGCGGCCGATAAAATCGGTGGTGATAAGTGGGTGGTTAAAGCCCAGGTTCACGCTGGCGGTCGCGGTAAAGCGGGCGGCGTTAAGCTGGTCACTACCAAGGAAGAAATCAAGGCGTTTGCCGAGCAGTGGTTGGGCAAAAATCTGGTGACCTATCAGACCGATGCCAACGGCCAGCCCGTTAGCCGCATTCTGGTTGAGACCTGCACCGAGATCGCCGACGAGCTCTACCTCGGTGCCGTTGTCGATCGTTCAACACGCCGCATTATCTTTATGGCCTCTACCGAGGGCGGTGTTGAAATTGAGACTGTTGCCGAAGAGACGCCTGAGAAAATCCTCAAAGCGGAAATTGACCCATTGACGGGCGCTCAGCCTTACCAGGGTCGCGAGTTGGCTTTTGCCCTCGGCCTCAAAGGCGCGCAGATTGGTCAATTTACTAAAATCTTCATGGGCCTCGCGAAGTTGTTCGAAGATAAAGATTTGGCCCTGCTTGAAATTAACCCGCTGGTGATTACCGACGAAGGCAACCTGCATTGCCTCGATGCAAAAATGACCATCGATAGCAATGCCATGTACCGTCATCCCGAGCTGAAAGAGTTTCACGACCCTAGCCAGGAAGACGCACGCGAAGCACAGGCCGCTGAGTGGGAGCTGAACTATGTTGCTCTCGATGGCACCATCGGTTGCATGGTGAACGGCGCTGGTCTGGCCATGGGTACCATGGATATCGTCAAGATTCACGGTGGCTTCCCCGCTAACTTCCTCGACGTCGGCGGCGGTGCAACTAAAGAGCGCGTTACAGAGGCCTTTAAAATCATCCTCTCTGACGACAATGTGAAAGCCGTACTGGTGAATATCTTTGGTGGCATCGTACGTTGTGACTTGATTGCAGAAGGTATCATTGGCGCCGTTGAAGAAGTGGGCGTTAACGTGCCGGTTGTCGTACGTCTCGAAGGCAACAATGCAGAAATTGGCTCTAAAGTGCTGGCCGATAGTGGCTTAAATATTATCGCTGCCACCAGCTTGACCGACGCAGCAGAATCAGTAGTCAAAGCAGCGGAGGGTAAATAATGAGCATATTAATCAATAAAGACACCAAGGTTATTTGCCAGGGTTTTACCGGTTCACAGGGCACTATGCACTCTGAACAGGCGCTGGAATATGGTACTAAATTGGTCGGTGGTGTAACGCCAGGTAAAGGCGGGCAAACTCACCTGGGCCTGCCCGTGTTTAACACCGTTGCCGATGCGGTTGCGGAAACGGGTGCAGAAGCCTCGGTTATTTATGTTCCCGCTCCCTTCTGTAAAGACTCCATTCTTGAAGCGGCGAATGCCGGTATCAAGTTAATCGTCTGCATCACTGAAGGCATCCCGACTCTGGACATGCTGGAATGTAAAGTGAAGTGTGACGACCTGGGCGCCATACTGATCGGCCCTAACTGCCCCGGTGTTATCACACCCGGTGAGTGCAAGATCGGCATTATGCCCGGCCACATTCACCTGCCCGGCAAGGTCGGCGTGGTGTCTCGCTCTGGTACCTTGACTTATGAAGCCGTGAAGCAGACCACTGATTTTGGTTTCGGCCAGTCCACCTGTGTTGGTATTGGTGGTGACCCCATTCCCGGTTCCAGCTTTATCGATATTCTCGCCTTGTTTGAGAAAGATCCGCAGACTGAAGCCATCGTGATGATCGGTGAAATCGGTGGTACCGCTGAGGAAGAAGCAGCGGCTTATATTAAAGCTCATGTCACCAAGCCCGTTGTTTCCTACATTGCCGGTGTTACCGCACCTGCAGGTAAGCGTATGGGCCACGCCGGTGCGATTATCTCTGGCGGTAAAGGCACGGCCGATGAGAAGTTTGCCGCTCTGGAAGATGCCGGTGTTAAAACCGTGCGCAGCCTTGCCGAGATTGGCAATGGCCTGAAAGAAATCACTGGCTGGTAGTTTTAGTCTGGTGGTGAAAGAAGCGGCTTTGGCCGCTTTTTTTGTGCCTGCGATTTTAGGCATTGGGTGCACGTGTTGAAGCAAGCTAACTCAATTTTTGTAGCGAGATAAACTTATTGTCCTTATCGTAATTCAACATAAAGCGGCCCTGTACACCGTCGTGACCCACAAAGCGCCGTAGGTGCTCTGCGGGAAAACTTAAGGTCGCCCCATCGGTGCCGCGTACTACGACCTGGCGGGCAACGCCTTTATAGACGCGTAAATATTCCTGAGCGGAAATATTGAGATAAAATAAACTATTGGGCATGCGCTATATAATGACTCGTGAGTGAGGCTTGGTATTTTAACGCAAGTATTGAATGCCATGGGTTAAACTGCGCTGCGCTTTAGTGTCAGTCCCCGTCAAATTGAACAAGGATCAACAATGAAATCACGTTTGAGCTCAATGCTCGAGTTACAGGACGCCATGAACAGCAAAGTGAATGCCGACTGGCGTCAGCAGGGCTTTCCCTGGTACCGGGCGATTTGGGTTGAGTGTGCCGAATTGCTCGACCACTACGGTTGGAAGTGGTGGAAGCACCAGCAGCCCGATATGGAGCAGGTGAAGCTAGAACTGATAGATATTTGGCACTTTGGTTTAAGCCAGTTGTTGCTCGATAACGCAGACGAAGAAATATTGGCGACTGATTTAGAGAAAGTCTTTCAAACTAGTGGTTCGGAAGGTGCTGGTGATTTTCGCGATCAGCTAGAAGCCTTCACTTTGAGTACGCTCAGCACGAAGGGTTTTGATCCCCAGCAGTTTGTTGCGTTGCTTAATACGGCGGATCTCGATTTTGATGAGCTCTATACCCGTTATGTGGGCAAGAATGTCCTCAACTTTTTCCGTCAGGATCACGGCTATCAAAGTGGCAGCTATTCAAAAAACTGGGGCGGGCGCGAAGATAACGAGCACCTGGTCGAGCTGAGCCTTGAGCTCGACGCTAGCGATCCCGCTTTTAAGGATGCTTTGTATTCAGCCTTAAAGGCCCGTTACACAGAGCTTACGGCTTAGTTTTTATAGTCGTTTTGTAGCAGCCCATTAATTTCAAACACCCCGGCTAGCCCGGGTTGAAAATAGAGGCGTGAAGGGCTGTATTGCCGTATAATTCGCGCCTCGAAAACACCTCTTAATGAATGACTAAGGAGATTTCCCGTGAAAGCACCTGTTCGCGTTACTGTTACCGGCGCCGCTGGCCAAATTAGCTACTCCCTCTTATTTCGTATCGCCGCTGGCCAAATGCTCGGTACGGATCAGCCGGTTATTTTGCAGCTGCTGGAAATCACCCCCGCTGCCAACGTCGCGTTCAAAGATACCGACTACGCTTTGCTGGTCGGCGCGCGTCCACGTGGCCCGGGCATGGAGCGTAAAGACCTGCTCGAAGCCAACGCTGCTATCTTCTCTGCTCAGGGCAAGGCGATCGATGCCAATGCCAGTCGCGATATCAAAGTGCTGGTCGTCGGTAACCCCGCAAATACCAACGCCCTGATCGCCCAGCGCAATGCACCATCTATCAACCCACGTCAGTTCACTGCCATGACACGTCTCGATCACAATCGCGCCATGTCTCAACTGGCGGATAAGACGGGCACCACCATTAACGACATCACCAACATGACCATCTGGGGCAATCACTCGGCGACGCAGTATCCCGATCTGCACCACGCCAAAGTCAATGGCAAAACCGCTATCGACCTGATTGAGCAAGACTGGTACGAAGCCGATTTTATCCCCACCGTGCAACAGCGCGGCGCGGCGATTATTGCCGCTCGTGGCGCTTCCAGTGCCGCATCGGCTGCCAACGCAGCGATCGCTCACATGCGCACCTGGGCACTCGGTACTGCCGAAGGTGACTGGGCGAGCATGGGTATTTACAGCGACGGTAGCTACGGCATTACCGAAGGCCTGATTTACTCCTTCCCCTGTGTCTGTAAAGACGGCGATTGGAGCATTGTTCAGGGGCTTGAAATCAACGATTTCTCCCGTGGCAAAATGCAGGCGACCCAGCAGGAACTAACCGAAGAGCGCGATGCTGTTCAGCACCTGCTACCCTAAGCGATAGACCCTGAAAAGAGCGCCTATTTGGCGCTCTTTTTTTAGCAGCCTGTGGTGTACGTGACCCGCTAATAAAAATAAAACAAAGAGAACTGTCAAAGAGGAAATCATTATGGCGCCCCCTAAAATTGGTAATTTAGCCCCCGTGTTTAGTCTGCAAAACCAGCGCGACGAAACGGTGACGCTGAAGGATTTCCGCGACAGTAAAAATGTTGTTGTTTATTTTTATCCGAAGGCAATGACCCCCGGTTGTAATGTACAGGCCGGTGGTATTCGCGATAGCAAGGCCGAGTTTGCCAAGCTCGACACCGTCGTACTGGCGCTTAGCCCCGACTCTGTCGATCGCTTGCTGCGCTTTGAAGATAAGCAGTCATTAAACTTTGATTTATTGTCAGACGAAGACCATGCCATTGCCGATAAATACGATGTCTGGGGGATGAAAAAAACCTTCGGTAAAGAATATATGGGCCTTAAGCGCACCACTTTTATTATTGGTAAAGATGGGCGTCTCAAGCATGTGATTGCCAAAGTAAAAACCAAAACCCATCACGACGATGTGCAGCAGTGGATAGTGGAAAACCTGGCTGATTAATCAGCGGGCCATAAACCCCAGTGAGTAAAATTAACAGATTTAATTAGAGTAGCTTTAGGAGCTTAGACCATGTCATTTTTTATCTCTTCAGCCCACGCGGCAGCACCTGCCGCGGGTGAGCCCGATCCGCTGATTACTATGGCGATGTTTGCCGGCCTGTTTGTATTTATGTATTTTATGATTATTCGCCCCCAGCGCAAAAAACAGAAAGAGCACCGGGAGCTAGTGACCAGCATTGCCAAGGGCGATGAAATCGTCACCAATAGCGGTATTATTGGCAAGATCAACAAGCTCGAAGGCGACTACCTGGTACTTGAAGTCTCCGATAAAGTGGAACTTAAATTCCAGCGCAATGCGATCCATGCCGTACTGCCCAAGGGCACCATCAAAGCGATTTAAAATCTGATTTTGTTTGGGGGCAGTGCATCGCCCCCTGCTTTAGGATAGTTGCCCCCAATTTTATCTCCGTGCTCATTTCACACGCTATGCTATGGTCATAGGCCACTTTCGGCGAAGGATCAGGGTTGATGATTGCAGATCCCAATATTGTTTATCCCGAACGTCTGGCGCTGGCTCAGCTACCCACGCCACTCCAGCCTTTGGATCGATTGTCTGCGCAGTTTTCCGGGCCGCGCATTTGGGTCAAACGGGATGACCTGACAGACTGCGCCCTCAGTGGCAATAAAATCCGCAAGCTTGAATTCACCCTGGCGCGAGCGCTCGCCCAGGGCTGCGACACCCTCATCACCTGCGGCGGTGTGCAATCCAATCACTGTCGCGCCACCGCTATTCTCGGTGCCCGTTTGGGGCTTAAGGTTCATCTCCTGCTTCGGGATGAGGAGCTTGGAGATGAAGAGCTTAATGATGGGCAAACCACTGGCCCCGATGGCAATTTATTGCTCGATTACCTCGCTGGTGCAGAAGTCTCTATTTATCCCAAAGCCGAATTCCAGACTCGCCAGCGCGAGCTGTTTGAGCACTGGTCGCAGCACTACGCTGCTCGGGGTCGCAAGCCCTATCTAATTCCCACCGGTGCCAGCGATGGCACCGGTATTTGGGGCTATATCCACTGTGTCGAAGAGCTACTGAGTGATTTTCAACAGGCTGATATCCGTCCCACACACATCATTCATGCCACGGGTTCCGGTGGTACGCAGGCCGGTTTGAGTTTGGGTTCTGCACTGCACCAGCTCGACGCTCAGGTATTGGGTATTGCGGTGTGTGATAGCGCCGCATATTTTCGGCGCAAAGTTTCGGCGGATATTAGCGATTGGCAAAGCCGTTATGAGATTCCTGCTTTACCCGCTGGTTTATCGATACAGGTGAATGATGACTTTATTGGCCCGGGTTATTCCAAAGCGAGTCCCGAAGTCTTCGCGACGATTAAAAAGGTCGCTGCCCTCGAGGGTTTATTGCTCGACCCGGTTTATACGGGAAAAGCGTTCCATGGCATGCTGAGACTTATAGAGCAGGGCTATTTTGCTGAGGCCAGTGATATTGTCTTTGTTCACACCGGTGGTTTATTCGGCTTGTTTGCCCAGCGCGAACAACTTTCTTTTTGATGATGCTTAAAACATTGCTGTAATATCTAATCTAATAAAAGCCAATGCAAAAATTTGTGAGAATAAAAAATAATAATGAAATCGCTTGAGTCCCTGTTAAACACCGTCAACAGTTTTGCCTGGGGGCCGGTGATGTTGTTTTTCATCCTCTGCACCGGTCTTTATCTGATGCTGGGCCTGCGCCTCTTGCCCCTGCGCAAACTTGGCTTTGCCTTTGTGCAATTATTCAAGGGGGGCAGGGCGAGAGGCGAGGGTGACATCAGCCCCTTTGCCGCCTTGATGACCTCACTGGCGGCCACCGTTGGTACGGGTAATATTGCCGGCGTTGCCACCGCCATTGGCATCGGTGGGCCGGGTGCACTGTTCTGGATGTGGTGTACGGCCCTGCTGGGTATGGCGACCAAATATGCCGAGGCGGTGCTCGCGGTGCACTATCGTGAGACTGATGACAGCGGTCGTAAAGTCGGCGGCCCCATGTATTACATCAAAAATGGTCTCGGCCAGCGCTGGCTGTGGCTCGCCACCTTATTTGCACTATTTGGCATGCTGGCGGGCTTTGGCATTGGTAATACCGTGCAGGCCAGTGAGGTGGCGCGAGTTCTGGAAAGTTCTTTCCAGGTGCCCCACTGGGTCTCTGGCGCGGTGATGGCGAGCGTCGTGGGTATCGTCCTGCTCGGCGGCGTTAAGGTGATTGCCCGCGTGGCCTCGACACTGGTGCCGCTGATGGGCATTGCCTATGTATTGGGCTGTGTCGTCGTTGTCGCCCAGCACTTCGGCGAAATTCCCGCCGCATTTAGTTTGATAATACACAGCGCCTTCAACCCCGTGGCGGCGGAGGGTGGCTTTGCCGGTGCTGCGGTGATGCTGGCAATCCGCATGGGTGTCGCCCGGGGCGTATTCTCCAACGAGGCCGGCCTGGGTAGTGCGCCCATTGCCCACGCGGCGGCAGAGACAGATAGCCCGGTGCGGCAGGGCAGCATTGCCATGCTGGGCACCTTTATCGACACCCTGGTTATCTGTACCCTGACCGGTCTGGTGATTATTCTCACCGGGGTCTGGACGGGCGATGCCCAGGCAGCGGCGATGACGGCCTCGGGCTTTGCTGCCGTCTTTCCCGGTCTCGGTGATAAGTTTGTCGCCGTTACTCTGGTGCTGTTTGCTTTCACCACTATTTTGGGCTGGAGTTACTACGGTGAGCGCTGTGCCGAATATTTGTTTGGTCTTAAGGTCATCGTGCCCTATCGTATTCTCTGGACGGCGGCGGTTTATATTGGTGCCGTCAAAGGTCTGGGTATCGCCTGGCTGTTGGCCGATACACTGAATGCCTTAATGGCGATTCCGAATTTAATTGCGCTGCTGCTATTGAGCCCAGTTATTTTCCGACTGACCTTTGCCTGGTTTTCAGGGCAGTCAGAGAGCGAGCCATCAACCAAGCGGGTTTGAGTTCTCCGGTATTATTTACTCAGCACTAGCACTGAAATTATTGGGAGAATTAACAAGGTGTCGAATACCGCAGCAAAGCACAATGAAAAACTGGTGATCGCGATATCCTCCCGGGTACTGTTTGACCTGAAAGAGAGCGACGGGGTTTTTCAGCAGCAGGGCTTAAAGGCCTATTCTCAGTACCAGATTGAACACGAGGATGAACCCCTCGAGCCGGGCGATGCTTTCCCCCTGGTGCAAAAGCTATTGCGCATTAATGAAAAGTTTGCCGTGCCTCGGGTCGAAGTGATTTTGCTGTCGCGCAACTCTGCCGACACCGGTTTACGCATTTTTAATTCCATCGAACACCACCAGTTAGATATTACCCGCGCGGCCTTTTGCGGTGGCGAAAGCCCCTATCGTTACGTCTCTGCCTTTGGCTGCCATCTGTTTTTATCGACCCATGCAGAAGACGTACGCAACGCCCTGAAATACGGTATCGCGGCGGCGACGCTTTTGTCATCGGGTAATAATTCTGTCGATGATGGCGCTGAACTGCGCTTTGCCTTCGATGGTGATGCGGTGCTGTTTTCCGATGAAGCCGAGCGCATCTATAAAACAGAGGGGCTGGCCGCTTTCACCGAAAGTGAAAAGGCCGCCGCTAAAACACCCCTGAGTGGCGGCCCCTTTAAAAACTTTCTCCAGGCCCTGCAGCTTTTACAGGCGGAGTTTCCCCCCGAGACAGGGCCCATTCGTACGGCGCTGGTGACGGCGCGCTCGGCACCGGCTCACGAAAGGGTGGTGCGTACACTGCGGGAGTGGGGCATCCGCATAGACGAGTCGCTATTTTTGGGCGGCCTCAATAAAAGTGAATTCCTGCGCGCCTACGGTGCCGATGTGTTTTTTGACGACCAGCAGGGCCACTGTGAATCGGCGAGTGCGAAGGTGGCGACGGGGCATGTGCCCCACGGTATCGCCAACGAAGAAGGCTAGCGCCCCCGTCTCTTAGCTTGAGGCGAAGTGCACACCCATGCCGAGCAACAGGCAGGCCAGCAGCGATTGCAGGACATGCCCCGGCAGGCGGGAGGCCAAATGCGTACCCAGCTGTATAGCGGGCAGAGAGCCCGTTAGCAAACAGGCCAGTAATACAAAATCGACATTGCCCAATAACAATAAATGGCCAAGCCCGGCGACCAGTGTCAGCGGTACCGCGTGGGCAATATCCGTACCCACCACATGCAGGGCGGGCAGGCGAGGGTAGAGCGTCATTAGCAGGGCTGCACAAAAAGCCCCGGCACCAACGGAAGACAGGGTGACGAAGACACCGAGAAAAACGCCACTAAACAGCGTGACATATTTAGCGTGGCTTTGAAAAAACAGGCCGACTTGGCCCGGTGGCTTTTCACTCTTTTGGCGCAGTACCTTTTTAAACAGTAATACCAGCGCAGTGAGGATCAGCATAATACCCAGGCTGCGAGTCAGAATATCCTCGTAGGCATCGGCTTCGCTAAAGAAAGAATTGAGGAAATAGCTGGTCAGTAAGGACGCGGGAATACTACCGGCGGCGAGGTAGGCGACAATTGGCCACTGAATACTCTGCTTGCGCTTGTGGGCGGCAACACCGCTGGCCTTGGTGACAGCGGCATAGAGCAGGTCGGTGCCAATGGCGACGTTATAGGGGAAGCCAAACAGGATCAGCAGCGGCGTCATTAACGAGCCACCGCCGACACCGGTCATGCCGATCGCCAGTCCGACGCCAGCGCCAGAGAGAATGTAGAGAAGTATGTCAGGCAAGTGGGATCCGTGCAGAACGATAATTTAATTGGCAACTTTACCGATAAGGCTCTATGCTTCAAAGGAATAGTTGTTTATATTTTTATATCTTAGTCGTCTAGGGAAAGTGTCCATGAAATTACAGCAACTGCGCTATATCTGGGAAGTGTCTCGCCACGACCTTAATGTATCGGCTACCGCTCAAAGTTTGTACACCTCTCAACCGGGAATCAGCAAACAGATCCGTCTTTTAGAGGACGAGCTGGGTGTTGAAATTTTTTCCCGCAGCGGCAAACACCTGACCCGCGTGACGACGGCCGGGGCGGAAGTGCTGGAGATCGCTGGGCAAATCCTCGGCAAAGTTGAAAGTATTAAACAGCTGGCTCAGGAGTACAGCTCGCCGAACAAGGGCAGCCTCTCCATCGCCACTACCCACACCCAGGCGCGTTACGCCCTGCCTGATGTGATTGGTTCTTTTATTGAGCGCTACCCCGATGTTTCCCTGCACATGAATCAGGGCACGCCGATACAAATCTCCGAGATGGCCGCCGATGGCGATGCCGACTTTGCCATCGCGACGGAAGCCCTCGACCTGTTCAATAACTTGTTGATGATGCCCTGTTACCGCTGGAACCGCTGCATTCTCGTGCCTAAGGACCACCCCCTTTGTCAGGTCTCCGAATTGACCCTCGAAGAGGTGGCTCAGCATCCACTGGTAACCTACGTCTTTGGTTTTACCGGCCGCTCGAAGCTGGACGAAGCCTTCCGGCAGAAGGGTCTCGACCCTAAGGTGGTGTTTACAGCCACCGATGCCGACGTGATTAAAACCTATGTGCGCCTGGGTTTAGGCATCGGTATCGTCGCCCACATGGCCTATGACCCGGTGCAGGACAGCGACCTGGTTGCCCTCGAAGCCAAGCACCTGTTTAAGTCGAGTGTCACTAGTATTGGCTTTCGGCGGGGGACTTACCTGCGTACCTTTATGTACGACTTTATCGAACGTTTCGCGCCCCACCTCAACCGCGATGTGGTGGATGAGGCCTGCAGTATTACGGCCCGGGAAGATCTGGATAAATTCTTTGCGGGTTTTGATTTGCCCGAGTACTAATACAGACTGGCGCATTACCAAGGGGTCTGTTCGGCATAAGTGACGCGCTTATATTGAACGGGCCTTTTTTGTGGGCGGCTGTTTATGACGAGAGCTATGACGCGAGTTTTTGAGTTAGCTTCGGCACCGGCATATCTAGCTTGCGCCCCGGCACCAAGCTGGTAGAGTAGCGCAGATTTTTAACCAATTGGAGCCTTGCTGTGGAACTAGCCTGCCTTGATCTTGAAGGGGTATTAATACCCGAAATCTGGATTGCCTTTGCCGAGGAAACCGGCATCGAGGCCTTAAAAGCCACCACTCGGGATATCCCCGATTACGATGTGCTAATGCAGCAACGACTGCGCATACTCGACGAGCACGGCCTGGGTTTAAATGAAATACAGGCGGTGATTGCCCGCCTCAAGCCCCTCGATGGTGCGCTTGAATTTGTCGACTGGCTGCGGGAACGCTTTCAGGTGATTATTTTGTCGGACACCTTCTACGAATTCTCCCAGCCGCTGATGCGCCAACTGGGCTTTCCGACCCTGCTGTGCCATCAACTTGAAGTGGACGAAAAAAGCGGTCGCGTGACGGACTATAAACTGCGTCAGGCCAACCCCAAGCGCCAGGCCGTACTGTCACTAAAGAGCCTCTACTACCGCATTATTGCCGCTGGCGATTCCTACAACGACACCACTATGCTGGCTGAAGCGGACGAAGGTATTCTGTTTATGGCCCCCGACAACGTGGTTACCGAGTTCCCCCAATTTCCCGCAGTTTATGGTTACGATAATCTTAAACAGGCGTTTATAGATGCGAGTAATCGACCGCTGAGTTTGTAAACAACGCCAGTTTTATTCGATGGACGTTTAAGCGGTTGTTGGGCTTCTTAGGTTAGTTCGGATGAGCAATAATAATTTATTTGATAATGACTGGTTGGAAAATACATACCCTGAGGATTCATGGGCGAAAGCTGTTGTAGATGATAACGGTAATTATGGCTCCGTATATTTAGATACCTTATCTGCATGGTTTGGAAAACTACCGGGTTCTAACAAACAAAAAAATAGCCTGAAAGCAGGTCTTTTGAGTTGTATTAATGATGCTCATCTTGGTGCTGTAAACGAGCTGTCATGGTGGATCTATTTAACAAGCAGAGGATTGAGCTTAGATGGGATTCCAAAGGGGGCTACTGCGACTCCGGATTTTGAACTCAAAAGTGATAAAGGCAACATAATCTTTGAAGTTACAACTATAAACCCATCAAGGGAGATTGGGTGTGGAGACCTTGAATATTCTCAATTTAATAGTTTAAGACGAATTGTAGGGAAGGCTTCAGAAGAGGGAAAACTCAAACAATTTATATATGGGGTAGAGAGAGGCATGCCGGTTGTTTTAGTACTCTTCAATTACGACGAATTTAGTGGGTTTGGTACACAATTTCATCGTATGCTAAGAGACAACATGGTGGACTGTGCTTTACCAAAAGAGCTTTCAGCCGTGATTTTCCTTGAGAGGTCTGTTGATAAAGGTAAATCACGATATAAGAAAGACAGCGCTTTCGTATTCAGAAACCCAAAAGCAGAATATAGTTTTAAAACTGGTCTAATAGAACCTTTATTGAGTTCGGATAATGATTGGCTTCCGTGTGAGCAAGTCTAATAAAATATCAAGCCCGCTCATTGGCGCTCACCGGGACGTGCAAAAAGCCGTGCGCTAGATGGCTGAGTCGGTAGAGTTTCAACAGTTTGTTAAAGCTTAGCCAGCGTATCCATTAACAAAGACACCTTGGCTAAAGACTCCAGGTATTCACTGTCGGCCTGCGAGTCGCTGACAATCGCACCGCCGCCCCAGCAGTGCAGTTTGTTCTTTTCAGCGAGCAGGGTGCGGATGGCGATATTGGTATCCATCCGTCCATTGGCACTGATATAGCCGATGCTGCCGCAATAAATCGATCGCGGTACTTTTTCTAATTCGGCAATAATTTCCATGGCCCGTTTCTTTGGTGCGCCGGTAATGGAGCCGCCGGGGAAGCAACCGGCCAGCAAATCGAGTGCACTGATATCTTCACGAATACGCCCGGTTATCGTGCTGACCAGGTGATGAACGTTGGCAAAGCTTTCGAGGTTAAACAGCTTCGGTACGCGGATCGACCCCGCTTCACAGGACTTGCCCAAATCATTGCGCAGCAGATCGACAATCATTAAATTTTCTGCCCGGTCTTTGCTGCTATTCATCAGAGCGATAGCCTGCTCCTGATCCTCTTCGACAGAAATGCCCCGGGTAATCGTGCCCTTTATGGGCTTGGCTTCAACCTGCTTGCCCGATGTTTTGATAAAGCGCTCGGGCGATAGCGATAGCAGTGCTTTGTCATCCCAGCTTAAAAAGGCACTAAAGGGTGAGGGCAGGGCCTTGCGCAAATGCAGATAGGCACTCCAGGGATCGCCCTGAAACTGCGCCGAAAAATGTTGCGCATAGTTGACCTGATAGCAGTCACCGGCAGCGATGTATTCTTTTACTCGGGCGACGTCGGCCTCGTAGTCACTGCGTGTGGTGCTGGTCTGGAAATCTGATGTTAGGGAAAAGTGATTGTCGGGCAGTGCTGCTGGGGAGGCGAGACGAGCCTGAATATCTCGCCGCAAACTACGTGGGCAGGCGGGGTGAAAAACCAGATGGGCCTGGGATATTTGCTGATTAATCACCAGCGCCCATAGGTAGTAGCACTGGCGCATGTCGGGAATATCATCGGGGCCTTTGCTGGGCTCGCTTATGGATGTGTTGCCAAGCCCATAGCCGAAAAATCCAGCAAGGCCGCCGACAAAGGGCAGTTCGGTGAATTTGTCACCGCTGAGGGCGAAGTCATCCACGGTCTCCTGACAGAGAGTGAAGGGACATGCCGTGCTGATCTGGCTGTTGCCCTCGCTGTCGCTAATCAGGGTGGAGTTGCCATGGGTTTCGAGAATGCGGGCCGGTGCGGCGCTGATAATATCTAGCCGTCCCTGCAGAGATCGTGGTTTACCGCTGTCGAACCATATCGGGCTGGGCAAATCGCGCACGGCATTGAAGAGTGCTTCAACGTCACTGCGAAAAGGGTAATCCAGTACGATCATCTCGGGCATTGACCTGCGGTGCTCACAACGAAAAGAGAGAGGCCGCTATTTTATAGGCTCTTGGGTGTCGATAGGAAATTTGTGAAAGAATTAATCAGGGCTAGCACACGGGCTTTGCGTATAATCGGCGCTCTAATGAACTGAGTACTGCTGGAGCAAGCCGATGACCGACCTTACCCCCGATTTATGCGATGACAACCCCGAGCTGGTACGAGTGCTTGAACCGATGCTGTCGAACTTTGGTGGCCGCGAAGCCTTTTTTGGTGAGATCGTCACGGTGAAGTGCTTTGAAGATAACTCGCTGGTGAAAGAAAATTTAGGCACGCCCGGCCACGGCCGTGTGTTGGTGGTCGATGGTGGTGGCTCGCTGCGTAGAGCCTTGCTCGGCGACATGATCGCCGAGAACGCGCAAAAGAACGGTTGGGAAGGGGTGATTGTTTACGGCTGCATTCGCGATGTCAGCACAATTTCAGAACTCGACCTCGGCGTGCAGGCACTTTCTGCCATCCCGCTGAAAACTGAAAAGCGTGGCATTGGCGATTTCAATATCCCCGTGACCTTTGGCGGCGTGACCTTTAACCCCGGTGAATATATTTATGCCGATAGTAATGGGATTGTTGTTTCCGAAGAGGCTTTAACAGAAAACACTTAGTCGCTAGGGCATCAGGTCGGTATTAGTTCTTTCAACAAGTAGGGTTTTTAGGCCCTTGTCGGCATCGGCTTCTGGAAAAGAGGCCGGTGTTGCAATCACCTGTTTTTCGCTGAAGCCGCCGGTGTCGGCAAATAACTCGCGCAAAAAAGAAAAGCTTAAATCCGGCGCGTTTAAACAGGTGATAATTTGCCCATTTTGACGGAGTAAGTTAGGTAACTTTTTAATAATTTTTTGGTAATCCTTTCTGACATTAAAACTCCCCGCCTGAAAACTGGGTGGGTCGATAATGACGATGTCATAAGGGCCGTACTTGCGGATCTTGCCCCAGGATTTGAAAATATCATGGCCCAAATAGGAAACTGAACGACTGTCGATAGCGTTCAACTGGTGGTTGAGCCTGCCCGTGTTGAGCGCCCCTTTTGCCATATCAACATTCACGACTTTTGCCGCGCCTGCCTCTGCCGCCACGACTGAAAAAGCACAGGTGTAAGCAAAGAGATTCAGTACGCTTTTATCTTTAACCCGTTCTCGGAGTACTTGCCGGCATTCAGCCATATCGAGAAAAAAACCGACATTTTGATTGGCTTTAAAGTTGAGCCGAAATTTCAGCCCCTTTTCCACCGCGTAATAATCGCCCGCTATATCACCCTTCAGGTTTTCACTCGGTGCATCCTGTAAATACCGGTGCTGCAGAATGATGTTTTTAATATCACTTTGCTTATCAAAATGGCTGATTTCGTGACGAAAGTGCCCTAGCCATTCAGCATCGGGTTCTTTATAGAGGCTGATCTGTAGCACCGGTGAAAACCAGTCGACACTGACAAACTCCAGGCCCGGGTAGCAATGCCCCCGGCCATGAAACAGGCGGCTGGCATCGGCACCGGCTTTGGCCCCGAGTTGAATGCTTTCTATGATTTCTTGCATAGTTGCTGGATTAAATTTGATTGAAGGGATGATCGAAGGGCTTGGCTCAATCACGGTCGCTGTGAATTTTATGAAACTTCTTGGCGACCAGGAGCATCATCACTATCGTCAGTCGCTCAACCACTTTGGCGCGCTCGATTTTATTCTCATCGCCCTCGGGCAACAGCGAGTAAATCAGGGTTTGCAGGGCAACAAAGCGGTCACTGGTCTCGGCATCGAGCTTGGCAATGGCTTTAATCACCTTGCCCATCACCCCCTCATAATCCTTGAGACCGAGTTTAAGCAAGAGTTTGCGGCTATGGCGCTCCAGCTCTTTGCTTTTCATGCGCTTGAGCTCTGCGGTGAGAGTACTTTCTGGGCAGGACAATAAATCAATTGTTTTCATGGTCTTAATACAGCTGGCGGGGAC
>MAAC01017943.1_pt1 | contig 21402 bp, 21 predicted proteins | sample 1115981 | NCBI WGS metagenome assembly MAAC01 (sample SAMN04961126, study PRJNA320927) | seawater metagenome | isolation source: sample BD02T64 sea water enriched with oil for 64 days | place: USA:Gulf of Mexico | collected 2013-07-27
ACTTAAGACATGATCTATCAAATTAGGCATTACTTAAAATTTTTATTGAAGTCCACCAATCAACATGGTGTGCACTCGCCATTTGTATATCAATTGGTAACCAAATGTTTTTATGACCAATCTAATTTTCAGGAGTACACTAAAATTGAGGATTACAGAAAAGCGCTTCTAAAAAACAAAACGCAATTAATTTCACATATTGCCAAGCCTGAGAGAATTTCAAAATTTCAAACAAAATTATTATTCAGGCTTGTTAAATATCTAGACTGCAATTCCATTTTAGAAATAGGTGCTTCACTAGGACTTAGTGCTCAAGCTATGAGCCTAGGCAATCCTAAAGGGCAAATTACAATTATTGGAAATTGCCCAGACATCTCACAGTTTTCAAAAGATAATTTCAAACAACAAAAACTAAATAACATTCAAGTGGGAAGTGGTGATTTCACAAAAATGATTCAAGACCAAAAATCAAACACTTACGATCTTGTTTTATTTAACCACCAACATCTAAAAGAGGCCACATTACAATCTTTTGAATCTCTGCTCCCAACAATACATAATGACACTGTTTTTATTTTCAATAATATTTATAGGTCTAAATCTATAACTGAATCCTGGATAAATATTAGCCAACACCCTAAAGTAACCGTAAGTATAGACTGCTATCATTTAGGAATGATCTTTTTTAGAAGCGAACAGCAAAAAGAGCGTTTTACCATTCGGTTATAAATCTATAATTTTCTAACTTGCAATTATGAAAATCTATACCAAAACAGGAGATAAAGGGAGTACGGCTTTATTTGGAGGCACCCGGGTACCAAAACATCATATTCGCATTGATAGCTATGGTACTGTAGACGAGCTAAACTCATATATCGGTCTAATTCGTGATCAAGAAATTGATTTGCATGCCAAGGATATTCTAATTAATATTCAAGACAAACTATTTACTCTGGGGGCCGTTTTAGCAACCGACCCAGAAAAGGCTCTCCTTAAAAATGGTAAAGACCGTTTAAACATTCCTAAAATATCCGAAAAAGATATTAGTCTCTTAGAACAAGAAATGGATACAATGAATGCCGAACTTCCTCCAATGACTCACTTTGTATTACCTGGTGGTCATCAAACGGTGTCATTCTGTCACATAGCGCGCTGTGTGTGCCGTAGAGCTGAACGTTTAGCTTCTGCATTGAATGATGCAGAACCATTCCAAGCCGAGGTTTTAACCTATCTAAACCGTCTATCTGACTATCTTTTTGTGTTGGCACGGAAATTGTCCAAAGACTTACAAGCTGATGAAGTAAAATGGATTCCTAAAAAGAATCAATAGACTTTAAGCACAAAAAATAATATTATTGCAAGTTTATTTTACAACAATATTTTTCAGTTAAAAGTTAACGTTCTTATATTTAATGATAATTAATTGATTTTTTGCTTGATTTATTCAGTTAAAAATTTATTTTTGCAAAAATTAAACAATTAAAAAATGTATTGGACATTAGAATTAGCATCTTATTTAAGTGATGCACCTTGGCCAGCTACAAAGGATGAGCTAATCGATTATTCTATTAGAACAGGAGCACCACTTGAAGTCGTAGAGAATTTACAATCTATAGAAGACGAAGGGGACTCATATGATTCTATTCAAGAAATATGGCCTGATTATCCCACAGACGAAGATTATCTTTGGAATGAGGATGAATATTAAATTAAACCATAAATAATAGTTAAAAGTCTCAATTGAGGCTTTTTTTTTGCTCATTATTTTCTGTTAACAAAACAACAAACATTATCTTTGGCTTCCTAGTGAACAAAGACTAAAAATAAATCGATATAAATGAATTTTTTAAATTCTGTACTTAAAGTATTTGTTGGAGATAAATCCAAACAAGATGTAAAGGCTCTCTCGCCAACTGTAGCTAAAATTAAATCTTTTGAATCCCACATAGAAAGTTTATCTCATGATGAACTTCGTGCTAAAACACTAGAATTCAAATCTAAAATTGCTGATGCGCGAAAAGACTCGGAGGATCAAATTGCTAAACTTTTAGAAGAAGCAAACACAACTGAAGATATTGATAGAAAAGAAGACATCTATTTAGAAGTTGATAAACTGAAAGATGTATCCTATCAAATCACAGAAGAGACACTTAGTGATTTACTTCCTGAAGCATTTGCAGTTGTAAAAGAAACAGCAAAGCGTTTTGTAAACAATACGAGTATTACGGTTAAGGCTACTGCTTTTGACCGTGAAGTATCAGGAGAGAAAGACTATGTAACTTTGGATGGAGAAAATGCAACTTGGGCTAACTCCTGGGATGCTGCAGGAAAACCTATTACTTGGGATATGGTGCATTACGATGTTCAGCTTATTGGTGGTATCGCTATGCATCAGGGGAAAATTGCCGAAATGCATACTGGTGAAGGTAAAACTTTGGTAGCAACACTTCCGGTATACTTAAATGCACTTACTGAAAAAGGCGTACATCTGGTAACAGTTAATGATTATTTGGCAAAACGAGATAGCGCCTGGATGGCACCTATCTTTGAGTTTCATGGGATGAGCGTGGATTGCATTGATTACCATCAACCAAATTCTGCAGCTAGAAAAAAAGCCTATAATGCCGATGTTACTTATGGTACAAATAACGAATTTGGTTTTGATTACTTGCGTGATAATATGGCACATTCACCTGACGATCTTGTACAACGTCCACACCACTATGCAATTGTAGATGAGGTCGATTCTGTATTGGTTGATGATGCCCGTACCCCTTTAATTATTTCGGGTCCAATTCCTAAGGGAGAAATTCATGAATTCGATGCTTTAAAGCCTAAGATTGATGATATCGTTAGTGTTCAACGTAAATATTTGACCGGAGTATTGGCCGAAGCAAAAAAATTAATTGCCTCAGGCGAAACTAAAGATGGTGGATTTAAATTACTACGTGTTTTTAGAGGAATCCCTAAAAATAAAGCGTTGATAAAGTTTTTAAGTGAAGAAGGCGTGAAACTATTGCTTCAAAAAACTGAAAACTTTTATATGCAAGACAATAACAGAGAAATGCCTAAGGTTGATGCCGAATTGTATTATGTTATTGATGAAAAAAACAATCAGATAGAATTAAGTGATAAGGGAGTAGAATATCTTTCAGGAAAAGATGACCCTAACTTTTTTGTAATGCCAGAAATTGGAATGGAAATTTCCAAAATTGAGACCCAAGGACTTTCTGCTGAAAAAGAAGCCGTATTAAAAGAAGACTTATTTCGAGAATACGGTATTAAATCGGAACGTATCCATACCTTAAGTCAGTTACTAAAAGCCTATGCTTTGTTTGAAAAAGACAATCAATATGTTGTTATGGACAACAAGGTTATGATTGTTGATGAGCAAACTGGTCGTATTATGGATGGGCGTCGTTATAGTGACGGCTTACATCAAGCAATTGAAGCCAAAGAGAATGTAAAAATTGAAGCGGCTACACAAACTTTTGCTACGGTTACTTTACAGAATTATTTTAGAATGTACCGCAAGCTTTCTGGTATGACAGGTACTGCCGTAACTGAAGCTGGAGAACTTTGGGAAATCTATAAATTGGATGTTGTTGAAATACCAACGAACCGCCCTATTGCAAGAGATGATCGAGAAGATTTAGTTTATAAAACAAAACGTGAAAAATACAATGCGGTGATTGACGAGGTCACGCAACTTTCTAATGCTGGTCGACCGGTACTTATTGGTACCACGAACGTTGAAATTAGTGAGTTATTAGGAAAAATGTTAAGTATTCGTAAGGTCCCACATGATGTATTGAATGCGAAACTCCATAAAAAAGAAGCCGATATTGTTGCTAAAGCTGGACAACCAGGACAAGTGACTATTGCAACTAATATGGCTGGTCGTGGTACAGATATTAAACTAAGTGACGAAGTCAAAAAAGCAGGTGGTTTAGCTATTGTAGGTACAGAACGCCATGATTCTCGTCGTGTAGACCGTCAATTACGTGGTCGTGCTGGGCGTCAAGGAGATCCGGGAAGCTCACAGTTTTACGTGTCTTTAGAAGATAATTTAATGCGCCTATTTGGTAGTGAACGTATTGCCAAAATGATGGATAGAATGGGATTAAAAGAAGGTGAAGTTATTCAGCATTCTATGATTTCCAAATCTATTGAACGCGCTCAGAAAAAAGTAGAAGAAAATAACTTTGGTGTTCGTAAGCGATTATTAGAATATGATGATGTAATGAATGCACAACGTGAGGTGGTTTACAAACGTCGTTTCAACGCCTTATTTGGTGAACGTCTTCGTGTGGATTTAGCCAATATGATTTTTGATACTTCAGAAATTCTTACCGAAACTAACAAAGATGCTAACGATTACAAAAACTTTGAATTTGAATTAATTCGTTATTTCTCTATGAGTTCTCCTATAACTCAAGAAGAATTCGAAAAACTTTCTACTCAAGAAATTTCTGGAAAAATTTATAAATCGGCTTTCGATCATTATAAAGATAAAATGTCTCGTAATGCAGATTTAGCATTCCCTGTAATTAAAAATGTATATCAAACACAGCGTGATAAATTCAAACGTATTGTAGTACCGTTTACGGACGGGGTAAAGAGTCTACAAGTAGTAACCGATCTTGAAAGAGCGTATGAAACTAATGGTAAACAGTTAATTACCGATTTTGAAAAGAACATCTCATTAGCCATTATTGATGACGCTTGGAAAACACATCTTCGTAAAATGGATGAGTTAAAACAATCTGTTCAATTAGCGGTTCACGAACAAAAGGATCCATTATTGATCTATAAATTTGAATCGTTTGAATTGTTCAAACAAATGATTGATCAAGTTAATAAAGATGTGATTTCATTCTTATTTAAAGGTGAAATACCACAGGAAACTACAGATACTATTCAAGAGGCAAAAACACGTCGTAAAGATCAAACTCGAACCAGTAAAGAAGAAATTCAGAATATGGATGAACGTTCTGCTGAAAGTAGAGCTGCAGGAAATACACAACGTCAAGAGGTGGTTGAAACTATTGTACGTGACAGACCAAAAATTGGACGTAATGATCGCGTAACTATCAAACACGTCATGAGCGGTGAAAATAAAACACTTAAGTACAAACAAGCGGAACCTCTAATTGCAAAAGGAGACTGGGTACTCACTGAAGATTAAATAAATTCCTCGGGACGAAGGATACTTATAAAATTAAAATCCTAATATCATTGATATTAGGATTTTTTTATGGCCATAATGGATACCTAAGAGTTGGCTCCGTTTACCGATTTAGTTTTAAATTAACTACTTTAATTTTAAAGCAGCTTCTAACTGGATTGCTTTGTCATTAGCATAAGTTAATGTACTATCCATTTTAAAACAGTGTTTAAAATTTTCAAGTGCGTTGATTGAATCTCCTTTTATTAGTAAAGCATCACCATAACTATCATAAGGATTTGCAGAATTGGGATGCTCATTAATATTCAATTTAAAAACACGAAGTGCATCATTCAAATGATCTTCTCTCATTAATTGGTAGCCTAAACCATTAATACTTGCTTCAGATGCATCATAATTAGTAGTGTCTGTTTTAAACTCATGATAATATGCTATTCCTGCATCAACATCTTCAGCGTATATTTTCTTTGCCATGCCTATTGACACTTGATATTTTGGTATATCGTAAGGCTTTCCGTTTAAAATATCATCAAATCCTTTTAAAATGAAGCCAACATTATTAGAGGTATTATTACTAAGAAACACAAAACCACTATTGGTATCAACCTCATTATGCAAAAAGGTTACAAATCCAACCCAACCTCCAGAATGATTAACTATTCTTGGTTCATTTTCTTCTGAATCAATAAACCAACCAAAACCATAATCTGTTAACTCACCATTATTCAGTTTGGCTGGCGTCCATGCGTCTTCTAAATAATCTTTAGAAATAATAGTATGATTTACAAGTGCTTGATTCCATTTATACAAATCCTCTAATGTAGAGTAAATACCGCCATCTCCTCTAACATCATTTACAATATTATAATCATTAGCCACTAAATCGACCTGATTAAGAGCAACTCTATATCCAAATACACGATTTGGCATATTAGGATCTGCATCTATTTGATACTTATACAACACCGTATTTGTCATCTCTAAAGGATCAAAAATGTTCTCTTTTAAGAATTCCCTAAAATGTTGTCCAGAAATTTTTTCTACAATTGATGCCAAATACAAATAGCCCGTATTGCTGTATTCCCATTTTTCACCTGGTTGAAAATTAAGTGCAGGACTTTCTTTGTGAAATTCTTTAATAATTTCATCATTCCCTAAAATATATGTTTTTGTTGAATCCTCTGGTTTCCAATATTCATCAATGAGGCCCTCATAATCGGCCAAACCAGAAATATGGTTTAATAAATGTCTGATGGTTATATTATCATATGGAAACTCTGGAAGTATCTCATTGACTTTTTGATCATAATCTAATTTATTAGCTTCTTTTAACTTCATTATAGACATTCCTGTAAATTGTTTACTCACAGATGCCATTCGAAATTGCGAGTTTAAGGTTAAAGAATCTTTTGGATTGAGACTTCTTAAGCCGTTAGAGTTTTGATAAACTATTTTCCCCTCCTCATAAACTAAAATATTTCCTGTGGCAATACCTCGATTATGCATATCATTAACAAACGTTGCATAAGTATTTATATCTGTTTGTTTTTCATCTTTTTTACATGAAAAAAAGCATGCCATAATAATGCATACAAGTGTAATTTGTTTTAGAAAAGTCATGTTTTATTGATTAGTATCCATCCATAAAAATACACTTTTATAAATAACTATTTGATAATCATCACACTATATAGCATATTCAGTTTTAAAAAGAGCAGTATTAATAATAATTTTGGAATTAAGTTTTATGGTTTCATAATTTATCCAAATTCTAAAATTAAAACCTGTTTAAGAAAATTGAAGGGAGCATATGAAAGATGGAAATTTAGAATAAGAAAACTGAGAAATAGAAATGAAAACTACAAACAATTATATCAGGCTGAGTGACCTGTTAATGATAGTAAATGCAGAGATAAATGCGAAGTTATTAAACTTGGTGAAATCAGAAGAAATCAAGGAATGTGTCAGAAGACGGAAGACGGTACTTAAAAATTGAAACTTGGTATTTGGGATCCGGTATTAAAAGCAAGTAATTACTGCATCACTACATTACTATATTTTGCATTTATAACAATAGATTTATTACTAGTTAAATCTCCTGTTGAAAAAGTGAATGAACTTCCTTCTAAAGTTTTCTCAGGGTGCTGAAAACGTGTGCGTTTACCTTGATATTGCAAATTAAAAGCTGTTTGAGGTAATTTAATTAAGGCATCACTATTCTCCAAAACTACATTCAAGTTATTAAAAGTATCTTGGATATTCTTAATAGTTAGATCACCAAAACTACCATTCATCATAGAGTTTCCAGATAAATTATCAATACTTATATTAGATGAGTTAGATCTTAAAATAAGTCCTTTTACATTTTTCAATATGGCATTATCAACATAATTAAGTTTTAACTCTCCTGCATTCCAGTTGGTAATTAATATAGGTGTATAAGAGGCATTAATGGAAGTTTTGCTTCCATTAATGTTCTCTGCTAATAAAGTTGAATGTGCTAATTCTGCTTTAAGGTTGTTAACCGAAGTAAACTTAAGTTCACCATGGCGAACATTTACTTTCAATTTCGTATCCTTAGGCATTTTAATTTTTATGGTTTTAATGACTTTACTATTTTTAGAGTCACTTCCAAATCTAGATTCAAATTCTCCTTCACGGTCTTTAAATCGAGCTTCAAATTTTTCCATACGCTCTTCAATAACGCGACCTTGCTTTTCCATTTTTTGTTCCCATTCTTTGCCAAATTTCTCACCAAATTTTTCTTCCCATGCTTCCATGTCTTTAGCCCACTTGCCGTCGAATTTTTCTCCAAGCTCATTACCCCATTTTTCCATTTTTTCTTCCCAATCTGGTCCAAATTTAGCTTCAATTTTAGCGCTCCATGCTTCCATTTTTTCTTCGTAATCCTTACCAAAAGATTTTCCAAATTTTTCACCCCATGCTTCCATATCTTTAGAATATTGGTCAAAATCGGTTTTTGAGAACTCCTTAGCCCAAGCCTTCATCTTATCTTTATATTCTTTTCCATATTTTCTCTCATATTCCTCACCCCATTTATCAAGATATTTCTCACCATCTTTTTTATAGGCTTCAAAATCAAAGTTTACATTATGAACACCTTCTGGTAATTCTGGTAATTCTGGCATTTCAGGCATTTCAGGCATTTCAAATTCCATTTCTGGCATCTCTGGCATTTCTGGTATTTGAATATTGATCTCTGGCATTTCCGGCATTTCAGGCATTTCAGGCATATCTGCAATAACAAATTGTAAATCTTCTAATGCTTCTAAGGCTTCTACATCAAAATCAAATTTAAAGTTCCAATTTGATCCATAACTACCATGTGTTGCAATAGTCACTTCACTTCCTGAGCCTTCAAACTCTAACTCCCAATGTTCTAAGAATTTTTGAAGTTCTTCTTTTGTTAATTCTTTGCTTTCAATATAAGCTTCTACTTGAATTTCATTTTTATCCCAAGTATCAATTTCAATATTGGCATAACTGGTATTCAAATTCAAAGTAACATCCTTATTAGCTTTTACCGATTTCGATATCTTTTCAAGTTTTTGCTGTGCGCTTATATTAAACACACATAAAAAAACCATTGCTAATGTTATAAATTTAAACTGTTTCATTTTTTAATTGTTGTATATGAAAGTTCTATGATTGAACTTCTTCATATGTATTATTAGATTTATTTAGCTCACTTAACTTTTCTTTTAAGCGATACAATAGATTTAAACGTAATTTTAAATTGTCAATTAATGCATTAACCGTTTGCTCATTAGGTCCTGAATCTCTTAATTCCTGATCTAATACACTAAACTCTTTATTAAGTTCTTCCAGACGTTCTAAATACCCATCAAAAAGCTCTTTACTATCCGGTGTAACTTTCATTTTAGATAATTCTAAATTGATATTCGCCAAATAATAGTCCTCTACTTTTTTCAACTGTGGAGAAAGCCCCCCTAATGTTGAGGCAGAAGACACTGTTTGCTGTGGAATTTCAACAGCTGGATCTGAACCCATAAACTGATAAGCTCCAAAACTTAGTCCTATTAAAATAACTACACTTGCAGCAATATTTAAAAATGTAAATATGGTTTGCTTTGGCTGCTCTGGAAGTTCGTTGTCCAACTTCACTAAAAACCTTGCTTCGTGACCTTTAGGCATTTTATCATTAAATACCTGAGGCTCATTTTCGAACAATTTTCTAATATCTTGTGCCATTTTGTGATAGTATTAATAAGTCTTTTAATTTTGTTTTACCTCTTGATAATTGTGTTCGGGATGCCACTTCTGTAATATTCAATATTTCAGCAATTTCCTGATGGTCATAACCTTCTACTAAAAATAACATCACTACATACCTGTACTTATCCGGTAATTCCTTTATTGCGCTTTTTACTTCTTTTAAAGTAATTGCATCATCAACTAACCATTCGTCTTCATAATTTGAATCAATAACTTTAAGGTGCACCTCATCTAATTCCAGCATTTGCTGTTTTTTAGATTTAAGTAAATCGATACTTTTATTGATAACGATACGTTTTAACCAAGCACCAAAAGTAACTTCCGCTTTATACTGATGTAGTTTTGCAAACGCTTTTATAAAAGCCTCTTGTACGATATCTTCAGCTTCGAAGGTGTCTTTTACAAATCGTTTTGCTACCACATACATGCCATCGCAGTATTGATTATATAACTGCAATTGCGCCTTGCGATCGTTAAGTTTACATTTTTCTATAATGTCTATTGTAAACGTATTCACTAATTGGTGTTTTGGTTAGTACTACTCGAAAGCTCTATGTTTATTCAAAGTTTTCGTCGATTCTCAAAATATAAATTAAGCTCTTTAAAACTAGTTGTGAATAATTTTATTATTTCGAGTTCAATTAAAAGACGACACAAAAAATAAGATGTTGCAAAAAGATAAGTATTTTTTTTAAAAAAATTAAAACAAAGTACGATACCTTTGCGTTTCAATAGTTACCATCAATAACTATAATTCATCATTCTTATAAAAATCATTTCATGAACAAAATCTTAAAAGGTCTTATATTTTTACTCCTAGCAACTGCTTTAGGGATATTTTTTTATGCATATAACAGCGGAGATATTTTTAAAAACTCTTTAAGTCCTAAAGATACTGTAGAATTTAAACTCAATGATCTAAAGTTTGAAATATTCTACAATAGACCATCAAAACGTGAGCGTGATATTTTTGGAGGATTAGTATCATATAATAAGGTATGGCGAACAGGAGCCAATGAAGCCACAACTTTTGAGACTAACCAGGCCCTAAAAATTGGTGAAGACTCTCTTCCGATGGGCATATATACTTTATGGACTATCCCAAATAAGGATTCTTGGCAGGTTATTTTTAATTCCAAACAATATCCATGGGGTGTGGATGATGCAATGCAAGCTATGCGTGATCCCAGTTTTGATGTAATAAGTATTGAAGTTCCCGTTGAGAATATTAAAAATGTTGTAGAACAATTTACAATTGCCTTTGATAATTCCACAGATAACTTATCTTTAACCATGGCTTGGGATACTGTAAAAATAGTGGTCCCACTAAAATAAGCCTTCACTATTCAAACCTTAATAAAAGGGTGTAATATTGAAATTTGTGGCAAAAAAGAACAAAAAAATATCTGCACTACAAGAAAAAAAAGGAATTTCACCTCCAGCAACCACGGACTCTAAGGCTGTCTCAAGACTTAAGGACAGACGAAAAAAACAACCGAGTACAGCTCATCTTATTGAAGGTGTTTTAAAAGGGAATATTACGGCTTTAAGTCGTGCAATTACTTTAATAGAAAGTAATAACCCAAAACACCTGAACATGGCAAACGTCATTATTGAGGCCTGTTTACCATTTGCCAACTCCTCTGTTCGCATTGGGATTACAGGAGTACCTGGAGTTGGAAAAAGCACTTTTATTGAATCCTTTGGAATGCATTTAACAGCATTGAATAAAAAAGTGGCCGTCCTTGCTGTAGACCCGAGTAGCACAATAACTAAAGGGAGTATTTTGGGGGATAAAACAAGAATGGAGGATTTAGTGAAAAACAAAAATGCTTTTATTCGTCCATCTGCATCTGGGAACACTCTTGGTGGCGTAGCCAGAAAAACAAGGGAAACAATAATTGTTTGTGAAGCTGCAGGATTTGATACTATCCTTATTGAAACTGTAGGTGTTGGGCAAAGTGAAACTACCGTACATAGTATGGTCGACTTTTTTTTATTATTAAAACTTTCAGGTGCAGGAGATGAGCTTCAAGGAATTAAAAGAGGCATTATAGAAATGGCGGATGCTATTGTTATTAATAAAGCGGATGGTCATAATATTAATCCTGCTAATCTTGCCAAAGTTGAATTTAATCGTGCCCTACATTTGTACCCTGAAAAAGCGTCTAAATGGCAACCAAGAGTTAGCTTGTGTAGCGCATTGCATAATGATGGGATCGATTCTATCTGGGAGATGGTTTTGGCATATATCGAGTTAACAAAAGCGAATAATTATTTTGAAAACAATAGAAATGAACAAAACAAATATTGGTTATTACAAACCATAGAGGCTCAGTTAAAATTAGATTTTTTCAATAGAGACCGTGTAAAGTCAGAGTTAGAAAACCAACTACGCCGTATAGAAAACCAAGAAACGACACCGTTTGCAGCGGCAGAAGTATTATTAAAACTAAAATAGATGCATGAAACTTAACCAAGCCTTAAAATCCATATTAATTTGTGGTACCCTTTTATTTTCCTCAATTTCATTTTCACAAAGTTATAAAACAAAAAAGGCATTTCAGGATGCTGGAGATATCTTAGAATATGCATTACCCTTTGGGTCAATACTTACAACTATAGTTATCAATGACAAAAAAGGGACCTGGCAATTTGCAAAAGCATTTGGTACAAACCTTGCAATCACCTATGCGCTTAAATTTGCCATAAACAAACCGAGACCAGGACATACTATGAATGGAAAATCCTTCCCTTCTGGCCACACCTCTGGATCTTTTCAAAGTGCATCATTCATACAGCGTCGTTATGGTTGGAAATACGGTCTTCCTGCTTATGTTGTTGCAGGATTTGTTGGATACAGTAGAATTTGGGGACACCATCAAAAACACGATGGCTGGGATGTTTTAGCGGGGGCAATTCTCGGAATTGGAAGCACCTATCTATTTACTACGCCCTATCAAAAAGAACATTTTGAATTGGCCTTGGATAGTGGTGAAAATAATTACTCAATAGGATTTAAATACAAATTTTAAATATAACTTTAGCTACCTTTAATTTAGAAATCAAAAAGGCATAGTTTTAAAATTATTTCCAAATAGATTTACTTTACTTAAAACATTTATTTCAATTCTTGAAGCTTCATTGAGTGTAATTACATAAATCTATTATTTATTCTAAACAACAATAGGTTAGATAAAAAACGCTTTATACCAATTCACTTGATAGCGGACACCTTCTAGTAAAGTTGTTTGCGGATTATAATTTAATAATCGTCTCGCTTTATCGATATTAGCCTTTGTTCGTAATTGATCTCCTGCCCTTTTTGGAATGATATTAATTTTAATTTTCTTATTTAAAATAGCTTCTACAGCCTCAATTCCTTCTTGTGTAGTATGTTCAACTTCTGTTCCCAAATTTATAATTTCACCATCTACAACCGTTTCATTATTAATAACACTAACAATACCATCAACAATATCGCCAACATAAGTAAAACTACGTAAATGTGTATCACTACCTTCAAACAAAGGGAAAGCTTCATTGTTAAAAGCGCAAGCAATTAACTTGGTATACATCTTTTCTGGACGCTCTCTTGGTCCTATAACAGAATACAATCGCAATGAACAGGATTTAAATTGTTGTTCTCTACTTTTTTGAAGGACCAACTGTTCTGCTGCCAATTTTGTAACCCCATAATGTGACGCAGGTTTTGGAGCAATATCCTCTGGAAATGTCGCTTCCAAACCATAAATTGACGAGGTTCCAATATTGACAAACAACTTCAAATTTGAACATTGCATGGCAAAATCTATAAGATTCTTAGTTGCAATTATATTATTGCTAAAATAATCTTCGAATGTAGAGGTTGTAGAAATTCCTGGCTGAGCCGAAAAATGAAAGATATAATCAATATCCAATGGTAGAATTTCACTCAAATTATTAGTCCTCAAATCATGAGTAATAATTGTTACACCTTTATCTGATATGGTTTTAGCATTTAACTGCTTTAATTCTACATTATAATAGGGGTTAAAATTATCTACTCCAACAACCTCATGCCCCATTTCCTGAAGGCATTCAGAAGTATGAGACCCTATAAAACCCGCAGCTCCGGTTACTAATATTTTCATTGACTAAAATTTACACTGCAATTTAATATCTTTTTTATATTTAAAACCTGATTCTATATAGTTAATCTAAAAAAGAATATTTTTGTAACACAAAAATTATTACTGAATGGATTACAAATTCACAATCATTGTTCCTGTCTATAACGAAGAAGACAATTTAAATCGTGTTGAAACTGAACTTTTAAAATATTCTGAAACAGCAAAAGTTTCAACTTGTATTTTATTTGTAAATGATGGTTCTAAAGATAAAAGTCAAGAATTAATCGAAGACATCTGTAATCGAAATACTAATTTTAATTTCATCTCTTTTCAGGAAAACAGAGGGTTAAGTGCAGCCATTAAAGCTGGTTTTGATTATACAAATACGGAGCTTGTAGGATATATAGACTCCGATTTACAGACAGCTCCTGAAGATTTTAATTTACTCTTAGAGCATATTGGGGATTTTGATTTAGTCACAGGTGTCCGAGCCAACCGTAAGGATTCTTTTGTTAAAAACATGTCTTCCACTATTGCAAACGGTATTCGACGTTCATTTACCCATGATGGCATGGACGACACTGGTTGTCCGTTAAAAGTTATTAAAACAGACTTTGCTAAGCAAATTCCAATGTTTAAGGGACTCCACCGTTTTTTACCGGCAATGATCTTATTGCAAAAAGGAAAAGTTATTCAAATTCCTGTACAACATTTTCCTAGAATTGCAGGACAAGCGAAATTTGGACTTTGGAATAGATTATTAGGCCCTTTAAGTGATTGCTTTGCTTATTTATGGATGAAAAGAAAGTATATTAATTACACTGTAGAGAAACAAAGTTAATGAGTAATTGGCTTATATACACCGTTGGCTTTATTGCACAGATTTTATTTTCCTCGAGGTTAGTAATTCAATGGATAACCTCTGAAAAGCAACGTAAAGTTATTACACCAACTCTTTTTTGGTCTTTGAGCTTAATTGCTTCCTTTTTACTATTTATTTATGGTTATTTACGTGACGATTTTGCAATCATGCTTGGGCAAACTCTAACCTATTTTATATATATAAGAAACTTACAATTACAAAACCAATGGCAAAAATTGCATTGGTCAATCCGACTTCTACTATACTCTTTTCCAGCATTAATTGGTATATATTATTTTAATAATAATGTAATTGACAGGGACATATTATTTAAAAATGAAGCCATTCCTTTGTGGTTACTTTGGTTAGGCATAATTTCACAAATTATTTTCACCCTGCGGTTTGTATATCAATGGCTATACTCTGAATATAAAAAGACCTCTTCATTACCTCTGGGGTTTTGGTTACTTAGCTTGGTGGGATCAATCTTAATTCTCGCCTATGCCATATTTAGAAAAGACCCTGTACTTTTTATAGGTCATATACTAGGCTCGGTTATTTATATTAGAAATTTAATATTATTACATAAGCAAGATGTTGCATAAAATTGAAAACAATCCCATATTAACCATTGTCACTGCTGTTTTATTAATGTTATGCGTCAATATCGATGTTTTGGATGTCACTATTATGGAGGCTCGTAATTTTATTACAGCGCGTGAAATGATAACTGATGGTAATTGGATTTTAACAACTATGAATGGGGTCCCACGCTACCAAAAACCACCATTACCAACTTGGCTAGCAGCTATTTCGGGATTGATTTTTGGTATTAAGAACCTTTTTGCCTTACGTTTACCTGGGATCTTAATGGTAATTATTACTGGCATAGCTTCTTTTTTATTAAGTAAAAAAATGCTTAACAATAACGCTCATGCACTTATTAATGCTTTTATTACTATTAGCTCTTTTTATGTCATTGGAATTATTATTGAAGCCCCATGGGATATTTTCACACATGGCTTTATGCTTGTAGCAATTCTTCATTTATTTCTACTTTTCGAAAAACAAAACAACTATTGGAAACATACATTAATTGCAGGTTTATTTTTTGGTCTTTCTATTCTCTCTAAAGGCCCAGTCTCCTTATATGTATTACTTCTTTCATTTTTAATAGCCTATGGTGTTTCCTATAACTACAAACAATTTAAAGCAAAACTGTTTTCAGTATTCTCATTTATAATTATCGCATTGCTCATAGGTGGCTGGTGGTATTTATATGTTAGAATAGAAGATCCCGAAACGTTTATAGATATTACCAGTAAAGAAACAGGAAATTGGAGAAGCTATAATGTCCGTCCTTTCTATTATTACTGGAGTTTCTTTACACAAAGTGGTTTATGGACAATCCCAGCATTTATAGCGCTTCTTTATCCATATATGAAAACACGGGTAAGTAATTTAAAAGCCTATAGACTTAGTTTTTTCTGGACTATTTTTGCTGTAATTTTACTGTCTATTATTCCAGAAAAGAAATCGAGATATTTAATGCCCGTATTAATTCCTTTAGCCATAAATACTGGGTTTTATATTGAATATTTAATAAGAAGATTTAAAGATTTAAAGTCTTTAAAAGAAACGATTCCTGTTTCTTTTAATTTTGGACTAATTGCTTTGATAGGTATTGGGTTTCCTTTAGTTGGATTTTCTATTGGGGACGACTTGCACGGAAGTTTTCTAGTATGGTATCTCATTGCCTCAATTCTATTGTTTACCATAGGCGTATTAATAATTATTTATCTTAAAAGAAAACATTTAAAAATGGTGTTTTATTTATGCATAACCTTTATGGTTAGTGCTTTTATAACTGTTTTACCATTATCTAAAACTCAATCATCTGCTAGTTATAATCCAATTTCAAATTTAAAACTAGAAGCTAAAAAGGAAGGGATCAATATCTATGGTATTAATTATGTCTCCCCTGAAATGATATGGCAATACGGGGACAAAATCCCATCAATACAAATTAGCAATTCCATTGACAATTACCCAAAAACATCGAAATTTGGAGTCCTTTTTGATGATATAAATTCAAAAGAAATGGCTTTAATTGAAGCTAATTTTTACATCGAAAAAAAAGAAACTTACAATCTAAATAGAGCAGCTCCCGACACAGGCTCATATAAAAAGAGGCTCATAAGTCACTTTTATATTTTAACTAAGAAATAAATCGCTTTCTCAAATAAGCTTGTAATCTATAGAATCCATAGCCTGACATTGCTCCAAAAGCTAAGCCACAAAAAATATCGAGTGGATAATGAACCCCAACATAAATCCGACTATAAGCAACAAATGCACTCCAAAACAACAATATAAAAATGAGTTTCTTATAATACGGTTTCAATAATAAACCCGCAAAAACTGCGGCAGCCATCGAGTTGGCAGCATGACCAGAAAAGAATCCATATCGACCACATCTAGGAGCCACATAACGCATTATACTTTGAAAATTTTCTTCTCTACATGGCCTTGGCCGCTTGGCAATAACATATTTAAATAAATTGGTAATCTGATCTGTAAAAGTTATCATTGCTGCTATTACGAGTAATAAAAGTAACATTGATTTTAAACCTAATTTCTTGTAGACTAAAAATAATAACGCAACATAAAGAGGTATGAAGGTTAACTTATTTGTAACCACCAGCCAGAAACCATCCCATGTTGGAGATCCTAAATTATTTAAAAATAAAAATAGCTCTTTATCGTATTGCAGTAATTGATCTAGCATAATCGTCTATTCACTTAATTATCATAACGTGAAACTTCTCGGTCATAAAACTGTGAAGCTTCTTCAATTAAATTTTCAGTTTCACCTAATAATTCTTTTTCATCATGCTGATCGAAATCCTCTAGCCATTCTACCTCATCATCTTCAAGGTTGATAATAAACCTAGGGAATTCTGTATGTATTACAAAAATTGCATTTGGCAAATCAGTATTATCACCAAGAATAAATTTTGGAAGTTCCATATCTTTAGTTGTTATTTTGTTCTTGCGAAATTAAACGTTTTGTTAAATAATTAAATCTAATATATAATAAAATTGCAGCCGATGTGAGTCCTACAAGAATCCCTAACCAAATTCCAAAACTTGCATAGGCCTCTTGTTTCCCTAAAAAATAGCTAATTGGAAAACCAATCACCCAATATGACACAAAAGTTATAAGTGTTGGTATTTTAACGTCTTGTAAGCCACGTAAGGCACCCAATACGGTCACTTGAACACTATCACTTAATTGAAATATAGCCGCTGCAATCAATATTTTAGCAGCAATAGCAATAACCTCAGTATTATCAGCTAAATTTTCAGGATCGTTTAAATCCACATATATTTTTGGTAATGATTCATTGAATAGCAAAAATAAGACGGCAAAAACAAACGCCAATCCAAAACCTAATATAAAAATAGAAAAAGCGATACGCCTCAATTCTTTATAATTCTTAAGCCCTTTTTGATTCCCAACTCTAATCATAGCGGTAACACTTAATCCCATAGCGACCATAAAAGTCATGGATGATAAATTAAGTGCGATTTGATTTGCAGCTTGCGGATTTTTACCTAATAAACCACTAAGCCATATTGCACCAGTGAAAATAGCAACTTCAAAAAACATTTGCATTGCACTTGGCAACCCGAGATTAATAATTTTTTTGAGCATTGTGTTTTCCAAAACAAATAATTTTATGTTTCGAACATAAGCCTTAGATTTTTCTTTATTTGACAGTAACCACCACATAAAAAACAACATAACAAATCTAGAAACTAAAGTACCAACGGCAGCCCCTACGATTCCCATTTGAGGAAATCCAAACTTCCCAAAAATCAAAATATAATTTAAAACCACATTAATAATGTTTGCTAAAATCGTAGCATACATAGGGTATTTAGTCATGGACAAACCATCACTAAACTGTTTAAATGCCTGGAAAATAATTAATGGTACTAAAGAAAATGCTACCAAATCTAAGTAAGGAATTGCCAAAACAACAACTTCTTCAGGTTGCTCCATTAAATACATTAATGGCTTGGCTAAAAGTATAGCCGCAAAGACCAACAAGCTTAAAACTGTACATAGAAAAAGACCATGCTTAAAAGAAGATTTTCCTTTTTTAAAATCTTTCTCTGAATCGGCTTCAGCAATTAAGGGTGTAATTGCAGTAGAAAAGCCAATCCCTAACGACATGGCTATAAAAACAAAGCTATTTCCTAAAGATACGGCAGCCAGCTCGGCAGAACCCAATTGACCTACCATAATATTATCCACCAAACTCACAAAAGTATGCCCTAGCATTCCCAGCATTACTGGAGCAGCTAATTTTAAATTATATTTAAATTCTCTAGTATAAGTAGATAGCACGCAAGTTTTTTTTAAAAGAACAACAAAGGTAACTTATGCTTTTTAAATTGCTAATTTTGTTGAATAAATCGAACGACAGTTCTTAGTTTGTTAATAAATACTATTAAGTAAATTATTTGAAAAGTTTTAAATATTATATTTTTACACAGAATAACTTCTGAAAAATCAATGTATTATTTAATAAATACTTTTATTTTTTGTACATTAATCAGTCGTTAGAGACTTTTAGCTATATATTTTAGAGGGATTTAAAGATACTTATAACAAAGGTTTCAAACTCAAAAAAAGGGGAATTCGTTCCCCTTTTTTAATTTGCAATACTGCTCTATTAATTTCTCAGAAGTAAACTGAGTTATCTCTATAAAACGCATAAAAAAAGCAGCTTTAAAAGCTGCTTTTTTTTATTTATTCTTCCTCTTCAATTGTTTGTTCTTCATTGAGCAAATCTAACATCTTATGCTCATGTAATATATTATACCATCGCAATACTTTTTTAATATCACTTGGATATACCCTGTCTTCATCATAATCTGGTAAAACATCAAAAAAGTATTCTTCTAAAGCATCTTTACTATCTTTATGACTAATGCTAGTTTTAGCACCACTTTCTTTGTCCTTAATTTTATTAAGCACATCTTTTAACGGCACTTCTTCAGTCAAGGTATATATTGCAATCTCACTTAATAAGCTCACATTACTCTGTAAGTTGACAGAAATACGTTTACCATCCAATAGAGATTCGGCAATAAAGCCTCCTCTAGTTTGAGTTATTAACTTAAATAATCCTGGTTTTTGAGCAATTGATAAAATACTTTCTAAACTCATAGTATTGGTTTAATTTTTTAAAGCGGCAAATATCATCTGTTTGCGGTTATAATCAAAATATTATCGTTTCTTTTTTAGATCTGGAAAACGCATCTTATAATCTATATTAATTTTTCCTTTTGAAATATTAACAAGCTTACCTTTTATTAAACGTTTTTTAAAGTTTGAAATTTTATCAGTAAATAAAACGCCTTCTATATGATCATATTCATGCTGAATTACCCGAGCGAGTAATCCATCAAAAGTTTCTATATGGGATTCAAAATTCTCATCTTGATACTGAATTTTTATTTCTGGTTGTCGAAATACATCTTCTCTAATATTAGGGATACTTAAACAGCCTTCATTAAAAGCCCACTCATCACCTGTTTCTTCAATTATTTTAGCGTTAATAAAGGTGCGTTTAAAATTTTTTAACTGACTTTGCTCATCTGGACTTAAGGATTCATCTTCCGCAAAAGGTGAAGTATCAACTAAAAAAATACGAATTGGTAATCCAATTTGTGGTGCAGCCAAACCAACACCATAGGCATTGTACATCGTCTCCCACATATTACTGATAAGCGTATCTAGATTTGGATGTTCTGGAGAAATATCAGTACATAATTTTCTTAATACTGGATCTCCAAAAGCTATAATAGGTAATATCATTTTTATTTTTTAATAATTATCGCAAAAATACAACACTTATAATTTTTTGATTGTATTTATGAATAAAAAAAACTTTAGTTAAACAGTTAATTTTAGATATCATCTAATTAGAATACAAATAACTTTGTAAAATAAGAGTAGCGCTAATTTCATCTACCAATGCTTTATTTTTTCTCTGTTTCTTTTTCAAACCACTATCAATCATGGTTTGAAAAGCCATTTTTGATGTAAATCGTTCGTCAACTCTTTTAATCGGAATCTTTGGATGCTGCTTATTAAGTTTAACAATAAATGGTTTGATAAGTGCTTCACTTTCTGAAGGTGTATAGTCCATTTGCTTAGGTTCACCAATTAAAAACAATTCTACGCTTTCCTGGTTTATATATTTTTTTAAAAAAGACAATAATTCTTTGGTGGGTACAGTCGTAAGACCAGATGCTATGATCTGTAATTCGTCAGTTACGGCTAGTCCCGTTCTTTTTTCACCATAATCGATGGCTAATATTCTTCCCATTTTAGAATTTTCAACAAAAATAAATAAAAAAAAGCTCTAATAATAGGGCGTTTATTTTAAAATTCAATTGAACTTAATTATATCATAGCGAATAATCAATATAATTTTCAATCGATTGAATTTAAATCACAATTTTAAGGTTAATACTTTTGGGTACTACATCATAAGACACGGTTTGATAAAAAAGTCACAAGAATATCAAGAAATCCTATTATAAAGAAAAACTCCCTAATAAATAGGGAGTCTTTCCAAAAGGGTCACAAAACATAATGTGCGATACTATTAATCAACCCTTTTTAGCTACCAAACTAACCAAAAAAAAATCGGCAACCAGTAAATTTTATAGGAAGTAGTTTGTCTTTAATTATTAGACTCAGCAATTCAATGAAAGTCACAATTATTTTATTGTATGGGTTTATATAACGCATTTTATAGAAATTATAATTTTATATTTGTAACGAAATAAAAAATATCATGAACGAGATTAGAAACATTATTGAAAACGCATGGGAAAATCGTGAATTGCTCAAACAAGAGCGCACCATTTCTACCATTAGAGAGGTTATAAACTTACTA
>MAAC01020246.1_pt1 | contig 21402 bp, 18 predicted proteins | sample 1115981 | NCBI WGS metagenome assembly MAAC01 (sample SAMN04961126, study PRJNA320927) | seawater metagenome | isolation source: sample BD02T64 sea water enriched with oil for 64 days | place: USA:Gulf of Mexico | collected 2013-07-27
GCAAAAGCTTTACGGGCAAGGTGTAATAGCACAGCTGAATCTTTACCTACCGAGTAAAGCATTACTGGGTTATCAAATTCAGCGGCAACTTCACGAAAAATATGAATAGATTCCGCTTCTAATTTTTTTAAATGGGTTAAGTTCATCGGCATACAAATAAGGAAAAAATTGTTAAGGCTAGAATGCCATAATGAGCAAATCATTTCCACATAACAAACAGCTTTATTATAACAAAAAGGAATAGAAAGGTTTCTAGTTAAACTTATTTAACACCTAAATAGAAAAAGCCAGCAATGTGCTGGCCTGAATAGTTGGATTTACCACGACACTAATTTTATCACTAGACTAATAACGTTATGAGTAATGCCGTAGTAATGTTGTGAAAATCAAATGCTCAATCTCGATTTATTATCCATTAGTACTTTTTCTCCAATGCCTTTAACTTTTATTAAGTCATCTATGGAGATAAAAGCGCCAACTTGTTCACGGTAGGCTAAAATAGCTTCCGCTTTTTTGGTGCCAATTCCTTTTAAAGTCACCAGCTGATCTAGCGTTGAGCTGTTTAAATTAATCACTTGCTGTTTTGAGCTTTCTTCATAAGGTATTTTAGCTTCAGCGAGTGCAAAGTGACTGGTAAAAACCAAACAGCTGGCAAGTAATAGGCGAGATAATGCTTTGAGTGATATGAATTTCATAATAAGTCCTTGTAAATTTATCCATTAATGGTCAGTGGAGCTATTTAATTCGTCAATAAAAAGCTAAAAAACAAATTAAACAGTCATTATTAGGTGTAGAAGTAAAATAATTTTTTGTCAAATCTATTTCAAATCACATAGAATATGCAACCATAGATTCAATTCGATAAATTATTTCATTTTATGAGCAAAACAAGCTGTTTATTAACGCCCCCTCTCGCCAAGAATAAAGCAAAAACCACAGATAAAAAATCGTGGCATAATTTATATGGCAGCAGTTCAAGCATTGCCTTATATCAAGGGGCTTTAACCAGCGATGTGCCTTTACTGATCATCACTCACGATACACCATCAGCGTTACGTTTAGAGCAAGAGCTAATTAGCTTATCGCAAGAGCAACAGCCCTTAGCTATTTGTTTGTTTCCAGATTGGGAAACACTGCCTTATGATACTTTTTCTCCCCATCAAGATATTATTTCTCAGCGCTTAGCGACCTTGTATCAATTATCGAGAATGCAAAAAGGCATAGTGATAGTGCCCGTAACCACACTGGTACAAAAATTAGCACCCAAACAATATTTAGAAGCCAATAGTTTAATCATTAAAAAAGGCGATAGAAAAGATTTACATCAATTACGCCAAGAACTCGAAGGTAATGGGTATCGCTGTGTTGAACAAGTAATGGAGCATGGTGAGTTTTCTGCTCGTGGCGCTATTTTAGATTTATTCCCTATGGGCAGCAAAATACCATTTCGTCTTGACTTTTTTGATGATGAAATTGATGAAATTCGTTTATTTGATCCCGAAAACCAACGCTCTAGCGATAAAATAGACAATATCAACTTATTACCCGCTCACGAATTTCCGACCGATAAAGAAGCGATCAGTTTATTTCGCAGCCAATATCGCCAATGGTTTAAAAGTTCAATTGATAAAGAGTCTATTTATCATCAAGTCAGTAACGGTATTTTACCCGCTGGCATTGAATATTATCTACCGCTATTCTTTAATAGTAGCAATGCTGATAACACAAATGAAAAACACAGTAACACCAGTACCTTATGCGATTATTTAGCACCTAATACTTTAGTAGCCATTTATGGTGATCTGGACAAATCACTGCAACAATACTGGCAAGACATTGATTATAGGTATGAAAATAGACGCTATGATCCCACTAGGCCTTTACTACCGCCTGAACAGTTATTTTTAACAAAAGAAACTTTATATACTGCACTCAAGCCTTTTGCCCGTATTACTATTGCCCCTGCAAACATACCAACAAATGCGCAAGCCGATGTGCAAGAGCCGGCGCTAAGTACAGAGCAGTTAGAACAGCCAAAAAAATCGAAAATCAGTGCTATCTATTTTGACGTTAAACCTCTGCCAGATTTAACGGTAGATCATAAATTAAAGCAGCCTTTTGAATTAATAAACCAATTCATTCAAGATAAAGAAAGTCCCAATAAAATTGTCTTTATTGCCGAAAGCCAAGGCCGTAGAGAAAGTGTCTTAGAGCTTTTAGCACGTGACAATATCAAACCTGTGCTTTTTGACACCCTTGATGACTTTATCAATTCCAGTACATCATTAGGCATTTGTGTTAACGCCTTAAATCAAGGTTTTTCCTTCCAAGCAAAGGGCACGGCTAAAAAAAATGCCATCGCCCTGATCACCGAAGCTGAATTGCTTGGTTCCCATGTTAGGCAGTCAAGAAGACGAAATAAATCTCAAGATATTGAAACCGATGCTATTTTCAAAAATTTAGCTGAACTGTCTATAGGTCAAGCCGTTGTTCATATAGAACATGGTATTGGCCGTTACTTAGGTTTACAAACCTTAGAAACAGGTGGCATTACTACTGAATTTTTAATGCTTAGTTACGCTAACGATGCCAAGTTATATGTTCCCGTTGCTTCACTACACTTAATCAGTCGCTATTCTGGTACTGACAGCGAACATGCCCCATTGCATAAATTGGGTAGTGATACTTGGAGTAAAGCCAAACAAAAAGCTGCTGAAAAAGTACGTGATGTCGCGGCCGAACTGTTAGACATTTACGCTAAACGCGCCAGTAATACAGGTTACAGTTTCAAACGTGATAAAGAAGATTACCTCGCCTTTAGTGACAGCTTTGGCTTTGAAGAAACCTTTGATCAACACCAAGCCATTAATGCCGTGGTTAGTGACATGCTTTCTAGCAAAGCCATGGACAGGCTTGTTTGTGGTGATGTTGGTTTTGGTAAAACTGAAGTTGCCATGCGCGCCGCGTTTGTTGCTGTAAATGATGGTAAACAGGTGGCGATTCTTGTGCCAACAACATTGCTTGCCCAACAGCATTATGAAAACTTTCGAGATCGCTTTGCCAACTGGCCGGTAGGCATTGAAGTGTTATCTCGCTTTAAAACCGCTAAACAACAAAATGAAGTAATAGCCAAAGTAGAGTCTGGGCAAGTGGATATTTTAATTGGTACCCACAAGCTTTTACAAAATAGCATAAAATATAAAGATTTAGGGCTACTTGTTGTAGATGAAGAGCATAGATTTGGCGTTAAACAAAAAGAGAAAATCAAACAACTGCGTAGCAATGTCGATATTCTCACCTTAACCGCAACACCCATTCCGCGCACCCTAAATATGGCCATGGGCGGCATGCGCGATTTATCTATTATTGCCACGCCACCAGCTAAAAGACTGGCGGTAAAAACCTTTGTTCGCCAACATGACGACGCTTTAATTCGTGAAGCGATTTTACGGGAAACCCTACGTGGTGGTCAGGTGTATTTTTTACATAACCACGTTGATACCATAGAAAAAACCGCCGCAGATATTCAAGCACTAGTACCCGAAGCCCGCGTTGTTACTGCCCATGGACAAATGCGTGAACGTGATCTTGAACGTATTATGCGCGACTTTTACCATCAACGCTTTAATGTCATTGTGTGTACTACCATTATTGAAACAGGTATTGATGTACCGAGTGCAAATACCATTATTATGGACAGAGCTGATCATTTAGGTTTAGCTCAATTACACCAATTACGTGGCCGCGTTGGTCGTTCACATCATCAAGCGTATGCTTATTTACTCACGCCTCATGAAAAGCGCATGACCAAGGATGCTAAAAAACGCCTTGATGCTATTGCTTCATTAGAAGACTTAGGCGCAGGCTTTACCCTAGCAACACACGATTTAGAAATACGTGGTGCCGGTGAACTGTTAGGTGAAGATCAATCAGGCTCTATGAGCCAAGTAGGTTTTAGCCTATATATGGAAATGCTAGATCACGCCGTTGAAGCATTAAAAGCAGGTAAGCAACTGTCACTTAACCAAGTAACCTCTAAACAAACTGAAATAGAGTTACGGCTGCCAGCTTTAATACCTGAAGATTATATTTTCGATGTTAGTTTACGCTTAAGTTTATATAAACGCATTGCCAGTTGTAAAAATAAAAATCAGTTAGATGAGGTACAGGTCGAGCTTATTGATCGTTTTGGTTTATTACCGCAAGCAACCAAAAACTTAATTCAAATAGCTAAATTACGCTTAAAAGCACAAAAAATTGGCATTAATCGCATTGAAGCGAGCGATGTTGGCGGCTCAATTGAGTTTAGCGACGACACTAAAGTGGATCACCTGTTAATAATATCTTTGGTGCAAAAGCAGCCAACAATGTATAAAATGGTGCCACCAAACAAACTTAAATTTACCCGTGTAAATGAAGGTGAGCAAGCACGATTTAGCTTAATTGCTACCTTGATAAACGAACTTACGCAAAATAATGCTAACGCTAAAAGCTAGCCATAAAAAAAGCCGTAACTGGACATTTAATGAAATTTAAAGCACAATTTTTCTCTTCTCTATTCACTAAGTTTATCGCTAATACTTGCTTGCTAGCCTTCGGCAGTACGAGTATGTATGCTTTGGCAGCACAAGAAAAAAAGCCTGAGCGCTGGTTTGAAATAGAAGTGATCCTATTTAAGCAACTAGGTAATAAAAATAACTTAAAAGAGCAATTTCTCGATGACGTGAGTGCTAATAACTTACCGCAATATAGGCGTTCAGTTGATTTATTCACTCCCTATCTTCAACCTGATTTAAGCGCCATTAAACAGTTTATTCCCCTGTGCAACAATACCCAGGGTGACAGTAGTTTTTCTTTAGCGCAAAAAAAACTTGCTGTGCTGCTGCCTGAGCAAACACACTTTATTGCACAAGCAAATGCGCTCACATACAAGCCAATAGCATTAACCTTAGCTGTAGCTGCTGAGCAAAAATCGGTAGCGCTAACGTTTGATTGGCAAACAAATGCCCTTAACAGCCCACTATTTTCCCCAAGTCAGTTTTGTGTTTATCAACAAGCCGATTTTGAGCAAATTTTAGATAAACAACAACTCGCCAACTTTTCACTTGATGGTTTTGCGGTTACAGCCTTGCCCAAAAAACTTAACGCTTCAGGAGCGCACAGTAAATCTAGTCCGTATCTTATCGCAGATAATGCTTTATTATTAAACGATATCAGCAAACGCCTGCGTTGGAGTAAAGAATTTAAACCGCTATTGCATTTTGGCTGGCGACAAGTGGGGCTTACCCGTAAAAAAGCAATACCTTTAAAATTGTTTGCCGGGCAGCATGTTGAAAACGACTATCAACAAGCCCTTAATACTCACCAAATTGAACTTATTGAAGTAGAAAAACAAACACAATTATTATTTGAGCAACTTAAAGCGACTGATGATGCTCTCACGACCAGTGACACTATCCCTAATGCTACATCTAATATTTTACCTAGCTCTTTACCTAAAAAGGGGAACGAACAAGCAGCTGTTAATTATTATGCCCAAATAAAACAACAAGCCTTAGCACAACTTTTTACCGACATTAAGACATTCAATGACAACGAAACACTCAAGGGTAACGATACCGAGAATCCTCTCATTGATGAAACTATTAAGCAATTAACCCAGCAAAACCTCGATGATTTACTAACAAACAATGAGGTTGTCAATAAGACTAGTGAGCAAGCATTGAATATGGCTAACCCACCGGTTAAACCATTACAACCTTGGTTTTTAAATGGCTTTTTTAAACTGCACCTAGATCATTACCTCTATATTAGCGCTGACTTCAATTTGCTTAGTAGCATGGGAAAAAGCAACACTGGGCAAAACACCTCTTCTATTGATGCTGACCCAAAAGAAACAAAGCTTATTAATTTCAGTCAAAACAGACGAGTGATCAGCGGAGAAATTCACTACTTTGATCATCCCTACATTGGCATGATAGTGCAAATAAGACGCTTTGATCCCTCAAAGCCTGCCGATGAAGCCGTAAGCCAAGCAATTAAGTAAAAATTTCAAAGATCTAATGTTGCTGTATCAAATACGCAATCAATCAATAAAATAGGACTACCTATGGATAAAGAAATAGAAATTCAAGCCGCCGTATTTCGCCGCTTGTTAGCACATTTAGACAAGCGTAAAGATGTGCAGAATATTGAATTAATGAACCTTGCGGGCTTTTGCCGTAATTGTTTTAGCAAATGGACAGTCGCCGAAGCTGAAAAATTGGGCGTTGATGTTGACTTAGCCACCGCGCAGCAGCAAGTTTACGGTATGAGCTATCAAGAGTGGAAAGAAAATCATCAACTGCCAGCCACACCCGAGCAGCTAGCAAAATTTAATGAATTGAATAAAAAATAGTTAACCGCTGTTCAGTCAACAATATCGCCATTGCCCCTTACTTTTGTGGCAGTGGTGATAACAACCTTGCGTGTACGGTAATTTCTTCACGATCATAATACAGGTGCTTAGCATATAACTCATAAGTCACTTTGTGCTGACTAAAAGCATCTTTTATGCTCTGTAAATCGTCAGTCACTTGCTGATAACGCCCTTTCATTGGCAGTTTCAAATTAAACATCGCTTCTTTACAGTAGCCATTTAACAACCATTCAGCCATTAACTTAGCCACACGTTGCGGCTTTTCAATCATATCGCATACCAACCAATAAACATTTTGCTTCATCGGTACGTATTTAAAGCCATCCATCATTTTATGCTTTACTTGCCCTGTTTCCATCAACGACTCAGCCATAGGGCCATTGTCTATTGCGGTCACCATCATGCCGCGGCGCACTAATTGATAAGTCCAACCGCCTGGGGCAGAGCCTAAATCAACCGCATTCATACCCGACGTTAACCGTGTGTCCCATTCATCTTTAGGAATAAAATGTAAAAAAGCTTCATCGAGTTTCAAGGTCGAGCGACTTGGCGATTGATTGGGAAATTTAAGGCGCGGAATACCCATCACATGATTAGAGCTATTACGAGCCAATGAGAAGCCTAAAACCACGGTTTGTCCCGATAAAAACAAAGCATGCAAAATAGCACCATCTGGATTAATTTCAGTTTTATTCTGCTTATCGGTTAATACTTTAACTTTGCGTAACCCTTGGCGAAGCGGTACCGAAAGTTTTCGGCAAAACTTACTTAACGATTTACCGTCATTAGTGTCAGCAGTTTCCATACGCAACTCATCGTATTGCCATTCATGACCTAAGGCTTCAACAATGGCTTCAACGCGATTGTAATCAGGTAAGTCAATTTTTTCAGTTAAGGTCACAAACCATTGTCTGGCAAAAATAAGCCGTTTAAGCGGCAGATTTTTCATTAATGCTTCACCATGACTGTCATCATGCAAATGGAAGAACACTAAACCTTCATTCTTTTTAAGCTCTAAATAGCCATACATTTCATTCCAAGCCGCTTTCTCTTGGATCTCTGCTCCACACTCTTTCTCAAAGCCGGGGCGACAATATAATACAATGGAAGTCATAAATTGCTTTTACCTTGGATCTCTGCTCTTAACAGCTCTTTCTCAAAGCCGGGGCGACAATATAATACAATGGAAGTCATAAATTATTTTTACCTTGAATTTCTGCACTCAACAGCCACTTTTTTTAAAAGCTGGAGCGATGATATGACAATTTAATTTATTTATTTCTTTCTTTCTTTAATAAATCATTAAACAAACTATTAAGGCTCTGTTGGCTTTAAGTGTTGCTGCGCGAACAAGCAAGACGCGTAAACCCTTCCATGGGGTTCTGCACAAGCATCCATGCTTGTGAAGCTTGCTTTTATCACATCTGCAAAACTTAATATAAAACAAGTGCTTGAGTTTTTAACAACAATTGGCGGGAACATAGCCACTATTAAACAAAAGTCATAAATTTTTTATACCTTCAATAGACAGCAATAACCAAGCAATGGCTAAGGATATTCCGCCCAAAGGAGTAACTTGGCCAATAATGGCAAAGCTGAAAAATATTTTGATATAAATGCTACCGCTAAAACACAAAATACCGATAAAAAAGCCAATACAGGCCGCAATAAGAATTTTGCTCGGTGATTTACTTATTGCCCATACTAATGACGCCAACAAAGCCAGCGTGTGTAATAACTGATATTGCAGCGCTGTTTTTAAGCTTAATTGCACGTTAACTCCAAGCGCTTGCCCGCCATGAGCGAGCCAAGCGCCGAATAGTACAGAAAAGCAGCCGCTGATGCCAACAAAAACCATTAAAATTTTTGCTATTTGGCTATTATTTTTCACCTTGTTTTGCGTATTGTTTGCTATCGCGCTATGCATGATTAGTTTTTTCCAAATTAGCTTTCTCTAAAGTAATTTCTTCTAAAATAGTCTTTTCTAAAATAGTCTTTTCTAAAATAAAGGCAACGATGGCCTGTACCGCACTTTCTATATGTTGTTGATGAGTAAAGCCTGATTTCACCCTCGGCTTTAAACTATGATCGCCATCGGCTAAAAAAACACATTGGCATAAAAGAGATAACTTATAATCAACAATTTCTAATTGAGAGCCTAAAGAGTCCCGCTCGCCTTGCACGATAAATACAGGTTTTTGCGTTAACTGTAACGGCTCTAATCGCAATTTTTCTAACTTTTTAGCAGGGTGGAAGGGATACCCTAAACAAAACACGCCAGTAATAAGCGCGCTAATATCATCTTGCCCTGCAAGTGTTGCCGCGACGCGTGAACCCATGGATTTACCACCGATAAACAAAGGCAACGCTGCATTAGCATGTTTTCTATTATGCAGCTCAGTAATAACATCTCGATAACAGTCAAGCAGTTTAGGCATTCTATCAGGTGGATAACGTTTGCCTGTTTCAGCGCGCCTATCCATATAAGGAAAATTAAAGCGCAGCACGTTAATATTGGCTTGATTTAATAATGCGGTTATTTGCACCATAAAATCATGATGCATATCAGCACCAGCACCATGCGCAAAAATAATTTGTGCAATAGGCGTTTTTACATTATTTTCAATTTTATTTATCATTTGTTTACCTAGTTTACCAATAACTGTTCACCACCGAGCCGCGATGCTTCACAGAGGGCTCTTCGAGCCTACACAGAGACTTTATTATCTTTGTGTAGTCTCGGTGTAGTGCGTTCTGTGATAAATATTTCTAAACTGAATAAATACGTTTACGATAACCTTTCCATAGAAACAGTCATAAAAATAGTCATCGCGATAGTAGTTCAGCTTTAACATAGATGGCTATGAAATTTGTCCATCGGTGATCTGTTCTTGCTCTGCGGCAACCATGTCCAGTAACCAATCCCTGAATGCTTCAATTTTTCCAATATCTTTTTGTGTTTCTCGACAAACAACAAAATAAGCATTTTTACTAACTAACACATCGTTAAACGGACAAAGCAAACGGCCTGAGTCAATATCAGGCTTGGCTAAAACACTGTAAGCTAAGGCGACACCTTGCCCATATAACGCCGCTTGTAATACCATGGCTGAATGACTAAAAATAGGACCATGATTAACATTTCCGCCTTTAACGGCTACCTGCTTAAACCAACGTTTCCAATCTTTACGAGAAGTATCATGCAATAAGGTATGATGCTGTAAATCTGCTAATGTTAATAGTGGCGGCTTATTATTAGCCGCATTTTCTTGTAACAATAAAGGTGAGCAAACTGGAATTAAATATTCAGTATGTAATTTATCCGCATGAATATTAGGCCAACGCCCTCGCCCATAGTAAATAGCCACATCCACATCTTCGGTGAGTGAATTTTCAGCTTGATCAACCGCTTTGATCCGCACATCAATATCAGGATGCAAAGCATTAAAAGCACTCAGTCTTGGCACTAACCACTGAATAGCAAAACTTGCTTGCGAGCTAACCGTTATTGCCCCTTTAGCACCACGTGCTAATAGTTTGTCTGTTGCTTCATGGAGTGCATTAAAGATATCTTTGATATCAAGGTAATAAGATTGCCCTTCTTCTGTTAACAATAAAGCACGATTTTTTCGCATAAACAATTTTATGCCTAAATGCTCTTCCAATGCCTTTATTTGATGGCTAACTGCGGCTTGAGTAACAAACAACTCTTCAGCAGCACGGGTAAAGCTAAGCTGCCTTGCTGACGCTTCAAATGCTCTAAGCGCGTTTAATGGTGGGAGTCTACTAGCCAAAACGTATCCTTATTAACAATAACTTAATCATATTTTTCATATAAATTTCATAATCAGCTGCATAATTAACTATAAACAAAGCATAACAAGTTTGCATTAGTTTTTCTAATGAATAAGATTAATATTTGTCATTTTTATTTTTATACTATCTTGCGTATTATAGCCCTCGTAGATGAAGGACATCATCTCAACGTTCTAGAAAAGATAAATACAGGCTGTGCTACCCAACCCACAGCTTATATTCTATAGAAAAGAACAAGCGCGAGAAAAAGTCCTAATAAATCTATTCGCCCAATAATGGGCATAAACAAAAACATTTATTATTAGGTCAAAACAGGATTAAATCATGAAAAAAACTAACGCATACTCATATAAAATAGCTATTGTTGCCACTTCTTTTGTAATGGTTTATTTTGCTTTAGGCATAGCATCTATTGCCCAAGCAACAGAATTATTAAAAGCAGAGCCCGTTGTACAACATAACTTAATTGAAGCAGCAAAAGACAGCTTAGCATCATCATTTACAACATTAATGATTAATGATTCGAGTGAATACGACGCTGACACTATGATTATTACACAAAAACATATTGCTGATCATAACCAAGTAGTTGCCTTAACGAAAGCAACACTTATCAGTGAGTAACTTAAAGCGTTACTTCATCAAGAGCTTCATCAAAAATATTACCTCAAAATGCTCGCACATTTTATTTGAATATAAAAATTAAAAAAGCTGTCAATTGACAGCTTTTTTTCTAACACCGTTTTAACACCGTAACGCCGCTAACGGTCAATCAGTAACCAGTGGCTCAAAACCCTTCACTAAGTCATCAATAGCTTTCATTTGCGCTAAATAAGGTTCAAGTTTATCTAAAGGTAGTGCACAAGGGCCATCACACTTAGCACTACTAGGATCTGGGTGCGCTTCAATAAATAAACCCGCAATACCGATTGCCATACCACTGCGCGTTAACTGTGCGGCTTGTGCACGTCGACCATCAGCACTGTCACTTCTGCCACCAGGCTTTTGTAGTGCGTGAGTTGCATCAAAAATCACAGGGGCGTAATTACGCATTTCATCCATCGCAAGCATATCGACAACCAAGTTATTGTAACCGTAACAACTACCGCGTTCACATAAAATGACATTTTCATTACTCGCTTCAGCAAACTTTTTGATGATATGTTTCATTTCGTGCGCCGCTAAAAATTGTGGCTTTTTAATATTAATAACCGCGCCCGTTTTGGCCATGGCAACAACTAAGTCGGTTTGTCGAGCTAAAAAAGCAGGAAGCTGTATAACGTCAACAACATCGGCAACAGGTTGAGCTTGGTAGGGTTCATGAACATCGGTAATAATGGGTACGTTAAAAGTCGACTTTATTTCTTCAAATATCTTTAAACCTTCATCAAGACCTGGGCCTCGGTAAGAGTGTACCGATGAGCGATTAGCTTTATCAAACGATGCCTTAAACACATAAGGAATGTTTAATTTTTGTGTTACTTCAACATAGTGCTCAGCAATTTTCATCGCTAAATCACGTGATTCAAGCACATTCATACCACCAAATAAAACAAATGGTTTATCGTTAGCAACTTCAATACCATTTACGATAACTGATTTTATTGTCATAACCTTTTCCTAATAAAAGTCCTAATAAAGAATCCTAAAAAGCATTCTTTAATAAATATACAAGATTAACTACCTATAATTCGTAACAACTGTCCGCAAATCCATGCCATATAGGTGCCTAAGGCATAACCTAAAACGGCTAATAATACCCCAACAGGCGCTAATGACGGATGAAATGCTGAGGCAATAACAGGGGCGGATGCTGCACCACCAATATTGGCTTTACTCCCTACCGCTAAATAAAATATCGGCGCTTTAATCATTTTGCCAACAATAAAGAGTAAGATCACGTGCACCGCCATCCAAATCAAACCGATGACCACATACTTGGGCGCTTCAATAATTTGCGTTATATCCATGTGCAACCCGATGGTGGCAACTAAGATATAAAGAAAACTACTACCCACTTTTGATGCGCCAACGGCTTCGAGTTGCCTTAGTCGCGTAAAAGAAAATATCAAACCAACCGAGGTCACTAAAACAATAATCCAAAATAATTTACTGTGTAAACTGAACTTCTCTAACTCAGGGTAGTTAACTTTAAAAAAGGGCACTAAAAAATCGGCCGCTAAGTGAGCAAAACCTGCTGCGCCAAAAGCAATGGCGATTATAAATATAAAGTCTTTCAGTTCAGGTCGTCTAGCGTGATCGCGCTCAAACGCTTCCACTTTCTCAATCAATCTATCGATTCCTGATGTATCGGCGCCACTTTTGGCATCAATACGCTTATGATTAGCGGCAAAATAAAGTAACACTGCCATCCAAAGATTAGCAACAACAATATCAACCGTCACCATAATGGTGAATATTTTACCATCAGCGCCATAGATTTCCTTCATGGCGAGCATATTAGCGCCACCGCCAATCCAGCTACCTGCTAATGCTGCCATACCGCGCCAAACAGCATCAGGGCCAGTTACGCCAATTAACTCAGGCCAAATAGCTGATATGGCGAGTAATGCGATTGGACCACCAATCACCACCCCAACCGTACCCGTTAAAAACATAATAATGGCTTTATTGCCCAAAGCCGCAATAGCCTTTAAATCAATACTTAGCGTAAGCAACACTAAACAAGCGGGTAGCAAATAGTATTTTGCCACTTCATCCACTTTACTCACTTCTGCGCTAACAATGCCAAAGGTATTAAGCAGCGAAGGTAGCAAATAACAAAGAAGCAATGCTGGCACATACTGATAGAATTTCTTCCATACAGGGTGTTGACTGTTTGAGCTGTAAAAAACAAAGCCTAGAATTATTGCTAATAGCCCTAATACGGTGGCATCGTTCGTTATTAGTGGGGTAGTTAGCGGTGCAGACAATGGTGCAGACATCTATTTTCCTATTTTTATTAATTTTTTAAAATAAGTATCTTATTAGTGAAAAGTTGGGTCACTTAAGGTGATGTTATCAAGTTGTAGCTTGAGTAACTGCGCTGCAGGATCTGTAGGGCATTGTTCAACAAAGTAACGGTAATCATCAACCGCTACTTTAAAACAATCTAACTGATGAAGCAAAAAACCACGATCACGACGTTGCCTGGGATCGTCAGGATTTAGTGACAACAACACATCAACACAAAGCAAAGCTTTATCAAATATTTGTTCACGAATTAATGCATTTTTTAGTGCACTTAAATGCTCAACCAATATCGCCGAACGTTTCATACTGGCAATTTCATGCTGGCTTGGATCGCCTTCAGCATCATCTAAGCATAAATCTAATTCGTGCCAATCAAGGGATTCACCTGTAATGGCATCAAAAATAATTGCATAATCATCATTACAACAAAGGCGCACCATCACTTTAGTGGGTACAAAAACTAAATCACAGCGAAAACCGCAAGCACTAATAATTTCACTTACTATCGCGGCTTTAACTATAGGTGACATCAATCTTTGATTTAAGCTAACGGCCACTTTAAAGGCATCAACGGGCCAATCCTTTTTTTGTTCATCAATAAACAAATGTTGATAGAATAACTCGTTTAATAACACTTCGGTTTGATCTAGTGGTGATTCAATTTCAGCAATCACCGCTTGGCATTGCTCAATAATAGTTTCTAAGGCATCAAGCGACTGCTCAGCTTTTTCATCAGTTTTTTTTTCAATAATTCTAGCAACAGTTCGACCTTGAAAAATATATTCTTCTAGCAACACAAGTGTTTGCAACAAGTCTTTTTTTTCAGACTTTAGCTCTGACAATAGTAATTCTGGTAATAACGAAGTATTCATAGCAACTTAATAGTTAAATAATTTTATAAGGTTAGAGTAAAAACAATGGCTCTCTAGTCATGGCTAAACGCACAATTAACATAACCCAGCCCATAGCTCCTAAATAACCAATAATTTGCATACCTTTATTACGGGCAAGCTTTAGCGTGTAGTAGCCGGTAAAAATGTATGCCATTACTGCCAATAATTTTTCCCCAAGCCACAATTGCTCTAGCGGATTGATAGAATACTGCACCGCCATAACAATACCTATGGTAAGCAATAAAGTATCAACAATGTGTGGGGTGATTTTTACCCATTTGGCTTGTAATTTTGAAGAGTTAACCAGTGTCCAAAAAAAGCGTAAAGTAAAAAGGCCAACGCTAATTGCCGCCAAAGTTATATGTAAATGTTTAAACATTGTCATTCCTATTATTGTTTATTGTTTATTGTTTATTGTTTTTGTAGGAGAGAATTTATTCTCGATAACTTATGATCAAATCCTCGCGGTTAAAACCGCTCCTGCAAATGAAGTTAAATTATTACGCTAAAACCGCCCAAGTAATCCGATCATGACCGTTTAGATCTTGCCCCGTTTGAGGGTTTTCAAATCCCAACGCCATTAATGCGTTTCGTACGTCTGCCCCTTGCTCATAACCATGTTCAAAAAACAATGCCCCTGGAGAGGTTAAAAAATCACGTGAGACTTTGGCAATATGTTTTATGTCCGCTAAGCCCTGCTCATTAGCAACAAGCGCTGATGCTGGTTCAAAACGCACATCCCCTTGGCTTAAATTTTCATCTTCACCGTCAATATAAGGTGGATTGGAAACTATAATATTAAATTTCTTGCCTGCTTTGATTTGAGCAAACCAGTCACTTTTAAAAATATTAACTTGCGTTAACTCAAGCGCTTCGGCATTAAGCTGGGCAAGTTTTACTGCCTCAACATTAAAGTCTATGGCGTCAATGTTCCATGTTGGGTTTTCACTGGCTAAGGCTAATGCGATAGCACCCGTGCCCGTGCCTAAATCAAGACAGTTAAGATGCTTAGCATAGCCAAAGTGCTCAAGTACAAGTTCAACTAATGTTTCAGTATCTGGGCGAGGTATCAATGTTGCGGGCGATACTTTTAATGGCAATGACCAAAATTCTTTCTCACCAATAATATACGCAATAGGCTCACCGACATAACGGCGAGTGAGCAAATTAATAAATTGCTCCACTTGCTCATTATTTAGGTGTTTTTCAGGCCAAGTAAACAAATAACTACGGGGCTTCTCTAGCACAAAAGACAATAAAATTTGGGCATCAAGTAAAGCGCTATCTGAGTTTTTTTGTAGTACTACCAGCCCTTGATTAAGTAAATTGGCAATAGAGTTATCACCAATTAAGCGCATACGCATTGTCGTATTCATTAAATTAATGTTGTTCAGCAAGCTCAGCTAATAGATCCGCTTGATTTTCAAGCATGATAGGTTCCATCACCAATTGTAAATTACCTTCCATCACTTCATTTAAACGGTACAAGGTTAAATTAATACGGTGGTCACTCATACGCCCTTGAGGGAAGTTATAAGTGCGGATACGCTCAGAACGATCGCCACTGGCAACAAGGTTTCGACGCGATGACTCTTCGGCACTACGACGCTTTTCATCTTCTGCTTGTTGCAAACGCGCTTGTAACACTGACATAGCTTGCGCACGGTTTTTATGTTGCGAGCGTTGATCTTGACATTCAACCACAACCCCTGAAGGAATATGGGTAATTCGTATAGCAGAATCCGTTTTGTTAACGTGCTGACCACCCGCACCAGAAGCGCGGAAAGTATCGACTTTTAAGTCAGCTTTGTTAATCTCAATTGCATCCGCGGCAGGAATTTCAGGCATAACCACCACAGTACAAGCCGAAGTATGCACTCGACCTTGTGATTCAGTTTCAGGTACACGTTGTACTCTATGACCACCCGATTCAAATTTCATGTGACCATAAACGCCTTCGCCGTTTATTTTCATGATCATTTCTTTGTAACCGCCCTGCTCACTTTCGTTGGAATTCATTACTTCAATTTTCCAACCTTTCTTTTCAGCGTAACGACTGTACATTCTAAATAGATCACCAGCAAAAATAGCGGCTTCATCACCACCAGCGCCAGCGCGAATTTCTACAAAACAGTTATTATCATCATTAGGATCACGTGGCAGTAATAATATTTGCAACTCATCAGCTAATTCAGCAACCGCTTTTTTCGCGTCTTTAAATTCTTCTTGCGCCATTTCACGCATATCAGGATCTTCATCTTTAAGCATCATTTCAGCCGCAGAAAAATCACCTTCGGCTCCTTGATAAGCATTAAATACTGAGGTGACTTGTTCTAATTGCTTAAATTCTTGGGAAAGTGTACGAAATTTGTCTTGATCACTGATGGTTTCTGGATCTGACAATAAGGCTTGAACCTCTTCAAAGCGCTCTACTAAGGCTTCAAGCTTTTGATAAACTGACGATTTCATTAAAATTATCTTTTCTTATTAATAAAGGAGTTTTACACGTGAGAAAAACTAAACTGGCGCTATTCTAGCACAATAGCAATTTTTACATAGTCAAAGCTTCTACTATGCAAAAAGAAATGAAGGTAGTTTGGTGTAAGGGCTTTTACTTGCCGTTATCAATATTAAAAATATCACGTAAGTAAATAAGCTTATCTAGCTCGCCGCCTTGTGCAGCCGACTGTAAAGCACTCGTTGGTGCGTGCATAAACTTATTAGTTAATTTAGTGGCCAGTTCGTTGATAACAGACTCAGCATTTTTACCGCCATTTAATTGCGTTATCGCCTTTTCAAGTAAGAGGTCTCGCTCAGACAAACACTGCTTACGATAACTCACTACGGTATCTTGAGTATTTAAACCACGTAACCAAGCCATAAAACTGTCTGACTGGCTACTAACAATAGTTTCAGCTTCAACCGCGGCTTTACGACGATTTTCTAGGTTTTGGGCAATAATACTTTGTAAATCATCAACGGTGTAAAGAAAAACATCTTCTAAATCGCCAACCTGCTCTTCTATATCGCGTGGTACGGCTAAATCAACCATAAATATGGGTTGGTGCCTACGTTTAGTTAACGCTTGCTCAACCATACCTTTACCAATAATTGGTAGTGTTGACCCTGTTGAACTGATCACAATATCGGCTTGACTCATCGCTTCAGGGATTTGCGCTAAAGTAATCACATCAGCACCAATCTGCTTCGCCATTCCTTCCGCGCGCGCTATGGTGCGATTGGCAACAGTAATATTGCCAACATTATTTTCATATAAATGTTTAGCAACCAATTCTATAGTTTCACCCGCGCCGACTAATAAAACCCGTACTTTTTCAAGGCTGGCAAAAATATGTTTCGCCAAATTAACACTAGCAAAAGCAACGGATACCGCACTAGTGCCTATTTCTGTATCTGTGCGTACTTGCTTAGCAACACCAAAAGTACGTTGAAATAACCTATCCATCACTAAAGCCATAGAGCCCGCAGCTTTAGCTTGAGTATATGCCTGCTTCATTTGTCCTAATATTTGCGGTTCACCTAAGACTAAAGAGTCAAGGCCACAAGCGACGCGCATAATATGGTTTACCGCTTGTTTATCTTGATGACAATAAATACTAGGTAAAATAGTTGAGGCAGGAACATTATGGTAACTTTCTAACCATTTAACTAATCGCTCTTGCGTAAGGGCTATGTCACCCTCTTGAACAAGATAAAGCTCGGTTCTATTACAGGTAGATAAAATGGCTACTTCACGACACTGCACCGCAGATAACATTTCTTGCAAGGCAACAGAAAGCTTGTCTGGATTAAAGGATATTTTTTCCCTTACCGAAACAGGAGCAGTTTTATGATTAATTCCAACAGCAACAATGGACAATGTAATAAACCTATAGATATTTTATTTACTAACAGAGTAAGTATAACTCAAGCTTTACCTTTAAAATATGATCTGTGATAAAAATCACTAAAAAGAATCGAACAACCTTCTGGGGTATAGCCTTAAAAATAATAAACAAATAAATTTTTTTTCTCATTCTCATAATGAGTTTTATTTTGTCTTCTATACTCAACTAAAGACAATATTTTTTCCTTGCCCGCTTGTTAAATTTTTAATAAGCGGTAAATAACAAACACTATGAATTTATAAAATATCCACAGTAAAAAGGTGATTTATATGTTTAATATTAAAAGCTTGAAAAGTAAGTTCATACTTATCTTTATTATATTAGGAATAATACCTGCTGTAATAGTAAGCATTATATCAACGTTCAATAGCTCAAATGATGTCACGAATAAAGTTTACAACCAGTTAACCGCTATTAACCAAATCAAAAAACAGGCTATTGTAAATTACTTTAATGAACGTGCGGGAGACATGGGGGTGTTGGTTGATATTGCCGATACCATGCAAGAACAAGCGTTTAGCCAGTTAACAAGTATTAATAAACTTAAGAAAGTTCAAATCGAAGATTATTTTAATAATAATATGATTCAATTAACTATGTTAGCAAGTGATAATAAACTACCAAGCGTCATTAAAAAGTTGACTAATGACTTTTCAAACAAAACTAAATGGCGCTCATTACTCGATGCATACGATAAAGAATATAAACCGTTATTATCTTACTTTGGCTGGTACGATTTTTTCATTATTAGTAAAAAAGGAACCATCATTTATTCTGTCACGAGAGAGAGTGATTTAGGTCAAAAAATCCCAATTAACTTAAAAGGATCTTCGTTTGAAAAGGCCTATAGTTTAGCGAAAAAATCAGACTCTACAGAGATCCAATTTAGTGATTTCCTTCCCTATGTACCTAGTAATAACGAGCCTGCTGCATTTGCAGTTAAACCCGTAAATGTAAATGGTCAGCGCATTGGTTATATTGCTTATCAACAACCTTTAGATAAATTAAATACTATTTTAGGATATAGAGAAGGCATGGGAGAAACGGGAGAGTCTTACCTTGTTGGTCAAGACCATTTAATGCGCTCAAATTCTTATTTAAATCCTACACAATATTCAGTCAAAGCCTCATTTGAAAATAATAACAAAGTGCAAACAAAAGCTGTTGATAGTGCACTAAATGGTGAACATGGAACTCAGGTTATCATAGATTATAATGATAACCCCGTAGTGAGCAGTTGGGATTATATTGAACTTGCTAGTGGCGTACGTTGGGCAATAATTTCTGAAATTGATGTAACTGAAGCCTTTAACCCTAAAACATCTACCAATGAAGAATTTTATAAAAATTATATCGAAAAATATGGTTATTATGATTTATTTTTAATCGCCCCTGATGGTCATATATTCTATACCGTCACTAAAGAAGCTGATTTTAATACCAATATTTTAACTGGCAAATATGCAAGTTCAAATCTAGGTCAGCTAATTAAGGAGGTTAGTCAGACTAAAAATTATGGCTTTGTAGATTTTGCCCCTTATGCCCCAAGTAATGGCGACCCTGCAGCTTTTATCTCGCAACCTTTACTCAATATAAACGATGAACCATCTTTATATGTCGCTTTACAATTACCCCTTGAAGGAATACAAATTATAATGGGGGTTAGAGAAGGTATGGGGGAGACGGGAGAAAGTTACTTAGTAGGTCGTGATTTACGCATGCGCAGTGATTCATTTTCAGACCCTAGTGACCATACTGTAAAAGCAAGCTTTGCTGGTACCATAGATAAAAATGGTGTCGATACCGAGGCAACTAAAAGGGCATTTAAAGGGGAAAAAAACACCAATATTATTACTGATTACAATGGCAACCCCGTTCTTTCATCTTTTGACCGTATAGAGTTTGCTAATTTTAATTGGGCGATATTATCAGAAATGGATGAGCCAGAAGCTTTTGCCTCGATTCAAAGTAATACTAACTTTACAATCATACTTATAATTGTCATTGCTTTTATTGTCGCTTTGATTGCAATATTTATTGCTAAACGAATTGCAACGCCAATAACAGAAGTCGCTTTAGTTGCTCAACAAGTGGCAGTGGGTAACTTAACCGCCACAGTTAAAAAAACATCAAACGACGAAATTGGCTCTCTACAAGAAGCTATTGGAGACATGATAAGCAACCTTTCACGAATGGTTGAAAATATTTCAGGCATAGCCATACAACAAGCTTCAACCTCTGAAGAGCTTGCCGCTATTACTACACAAACGAGTCGAACAGTAACGGAGCAACAATCAATTTCAGAACAATTAGCAACGGCAATGCAAGAAATGGGCGCAACGGTTAATGAAGTAGCTCAGAGTACCACTACAACATCCTCTGCCGTTGATAATATTCAAAGTAAAGTTCACGGAGGCTCTAAAAAGCTAGATGAGACTTACCAATCTATTATTTGCATGATTGAACAAATCCAACAATCAGAGCAAAGTGTGCAAAAAGTAAGAAACGACTTCGATCAAGTAGTGAATATTCTTGATGTTATTAAAGGCATTGCCGACCAAACTAATTTACTCGCATTAAATGCCGCCATTGAGGCAGCTAGAGCAGGAGAGCAAGGTCGTGGGTTTGCGGTTGTCGCAGATGAAGTTCGTCAATTAGCGCAAAGGACGCAAGATTCGACCAAAGAAATAGATAATATGATTAATACCATAGTCAATGGCGCTAATTCGTCAGTTGAAATTATGTCAGATAGTGTTAGCTCTGCAAGTGATGTACAAAAACACGCTACAGATGTGATTGAGCTTAATAAAGTCATTGAAAATGAAATGAATCAAATCACTGATTTGAGTGCTCAGATAGCGACAGCAGCGGAAGAGCAGTCTGTTGTGGTTGATGAAATATTACAAAATGTTGAAACATTGAATACCGGGGTAGCAGAAACCAGTCAGGCGACAGACAACATTGCTGAGTCGAGTGTAGAGCTTGCCCATTTAGCGACAGAATTAGAAAAAGAAGCCTCGGCATTTCAGACGAAATAAACTCAAAAATTAACATTCCTTATGTAGAGCAATCAGGAAAGAGTTCAAAAGTGACAAAGAACATCATTCCAGTAGTTTTAGACAGGCATCATACGGAGATGACTTATGTGGAAAAGGCATGCTTTCTTGAATCCTAGCTACCAGACAATAGCTTTTTGACACCCCCAAAAAAAAGATGACGATTTCAATAACTCCCTGAGTTAGCAGCCTAGCCATATAAATTAAAGGCGTTAACAATCAGCAGTTTTAGGTGAAATGAATTATCAAGCCCCATAAGGCTTGTAAACAAAGTAAAAAAATACTTTTCGCGCTATTAGTTAATAAAGTTCATTAAAAGCATTTTTTTTTGAACTTTA
>MAAC01015492.1_pt1 | contig 21372 bp, 26 predicted proteins | sample 1115981 | NCBI WGS metagenome assembly MAAC01 (sample SAMN04961126, study PRJNA320927) | seawater metagenome | isolation source: sample BD02T64 sea water enriched with oil for 64 days | place: USA:Gulf of Mexico | collected 2013-07-27
TACTTATCTATCGGCATTTCAATTGGTGCGGGTATGGGAGTTGTTTACGGAGTTCTATTTGATAATATTGCAATAGGTATTTCTTTAGGATCTGGAATAGGCGTAGCAATTGGAACGGGACTATCTGCATTAAGTCAAGGAAAGAAAAAACCCTGTAAAAAAGAATAACATGAAAGAATATAAATTTTTAAAACAAAAAGCAACTTGGTCTAAAAGTCAAGATAATTTTGAAGACGAAATAAATACCTATGCCAAACAAGGCTGGAAAGTGATCAATATATATTCTAATACTAATGGAGCAGTTTATGCTCTTATAGAAAAAGATAAAAACAGGTAAGATGAAAGAGTACAAAGTAGTGGGACAACCAACACTCGGTTTTAAAAATAGAAATCAGAAGTATGAAGATTTTTTGAATCGGTATTCGAGGGAGGGGTGGACTGTACATACAATTTTTCAAAGCAATGGAACCATTCTATTTGAAAGAGATAAAAATAGATAAATGAGAATTTTTAAAGAGGAACAAAAGTTTGCACAACCACTTATTTATATCGGTTTATTTGTTGCTACAGTTGTAGTATTTATCCCAATTATAAAAGAATGGAACTCAATTACGCTATTACCACTAAACAAGCTATTAGGCTCATTAAGTGGAGTAATAATACTAGGATTAGTGGTTATTCTTTTTCTATTTTCAAAATTGAGAACACGCATCGATGAAAAAGGAGTCTCTTTTAAATTCACTCCTTTTCATTTCAAATCGAAATTGATTAATTGGAAAGAAGTAGACAAAGCATACCTAAGAAAATATAATGCCATTTCAGAATATGGTGGCTGGGGAATAAAAGGAGGCATTCCTTGGGTAAAAGGTAATGGAAGAGCCTACAATGTAAAAGGAAATATTGGTTTACAATTAGAGCTTAGAAATGGAAAGAGAATCTTAATTGGAACTCAAAAAGAAAACGAAATAGGCGCAGTGTTAAAAACGTATTCATCTAAAATAATGACAAATGAACTATAAGCTTTTATATATCGCACTTTTTATAAGCTCAATTTGTTCTGGACAGAAAATAAACTCAGAGGAAATTCTGATTAAAAACGATTCAATTGAATTGCCTGGAACTTTAACGTACACCAAAGAAAACACGCCATTAATCATTTGGATTCATGGATCTGGAAATATAGATAGAAACGGAAATCAAGCTGGAGTAAATATAAAGGCGAACTATATCAAACAGTTTAGAGACAGCATCAACAAACACAATATTGCATTCTTTAGTTATGACAAAAGGAGTGCAAACAAAAAAAACTTCAAACACCTTAAAGGCACTTTATTTAAAGATTTTGTAGAAGATGCTAAAAAAGCAGTCTCGAATTTTAAAGCTAACAATCGTTTTACAGAAATTGTATTAATTGGACACAGTCAAGGATCTTTAGTTGCAATGTTAGCTTCAGAAGGCATTAGTAGATACGTTTCTATTGCTGGACCTTCAGACAGTTTTGACAAAGCAATCATAAAACAAGTCACCAAACAAAGTCCTGAATTTGGAAAAGTCACAGAAGCACACTTTAAAGAATTATTTGAAACTGGAACTATTAAACAGGTAAACCCTTTATTAGCAGCGGTTTTTGCAAAACAGAATTTAGAGTTTATTGCAAACTACTCAAAATACAATCCTGCAGAAGAAATTAAAAAAGTAACAATTCCAACCTTAATCATTAATGGAACCAAAGACCTACAGGTAAAAATTGAAGATGCAGAAAATTTACACAAAGCATTACCAACCTCAAAATTGGTCTTGATTAACAATATGAATCATGTTTTAAAAAACATAGAAAAAGATGCTGATAATATGAATTCATATTATTCTGCTAATTTTCAATTATCAACAAAATTAATTACTACTATTGTAGCCTTTTTAAAGAAATAACAAATGGCAAAGAAGAAAGCATTTGCACTGCGTATTAACGAAGACATGATCAAAGCAATTGAGAAATGGGCTTCAGACGAATTTCGATCTACCAATGGACAGATGGAATGGATGCTCATGCAAAGCCTTAAAGAGGCCAAAAGAGAACCAAAAAAGAAAAGCGAGGAATAATATTCCTCGCTTTTCTTTTGTTAACAATTATTTAAGAGTTTTATCTTTTGCAGATGTTGTAACTTCATCCGCTTAATTAACTAATCAAAATACCATGAAAAAATTACTCTCAATCTTTTTTCTACTAGTAACAACCCTCATGTTTTCTCAAGAATTCTCTATGGATTTGGTAAAAAATATGAAACCAAGAAATATTGGACCCGGTGGAATGAGTGGGCGTGTAACATCTATTGATGTTGTACAATCTAACACAAACATTATGTATGCAGGTACTGCTTCTGGTGGATTATGGAAATCTACTTCTGCCGGAATTAAATGGAAGCCTGTATTTGACAACGAAGCAACTGCCTCTATAGGTTCCGTTGCCATTCAACAATCAAACCCAAGTGTTATTTGGGTAGGTACAGGAGAAGGAAACCCTCGTAACAGTTTAAATGGTGGTTACGGAATTTACAAATCTCTAGATGCAGGAAAAACTTGGAAATTAATGGGACTTGAAAAAACACGCCATATACATCGTGTTATCATTGACCCAACAAATCCCAATATAGTGTATGCTGCAGCAATTGGATCTCCCTGGGGAGAACATCCAGAACGTGGAGTCTACAAAACTACAGATGGCGGCAAAAATTGGAAACAAATTTTATTCAACAACAACAAAACAGGTGCTGCAGACTTAGTAATGGACCCTTCAAATCCTAACAAACTAATCGCTTCTATGTGGGAACACAAACGCGATCCTTGGTTTTTTAAATCAGGTGGAAAAGGTAGTGGAATGTACATTACACATGATGGTGGAGAAAACTGGAAGAAAATTACTTCTAAAGAAGGATTTCCAAAAGGAGAATTAGGAAGAATTGGAGTTGCCATTTCAAGAAGCAACCCGAACACAATTTATGCATTGGTAGAGTCAAAAAAGAATGCGCTCTACAAAAGTACAGATGGAGGTTTTAAATGGAAAATGATAAATAACAAACCAGGAATTGGGAATAGACCTTTTTACTATTCAGAAATTTATGTAGATCCACAAAACGAAAACAGATTGTATTCTGTTTTCACCTATATAAATGTATCTGATGATGGAGGAAAAAGCTTTCGCCAGTTAATGCCTGCTTATGGTGTAGATAACGGAGTGCATCCAGATCATCATGCTTGGTGGATTCATCCAAAAGATGGTTCGTTTATGATTGATGGAAATGATGGTGGATTAAACATCACAAAAGACAAAGGAAAAACTTGGCGTTTTGCAGGTAATATTCCTGTCGCACAATTTTACCATATTAATGTTGATAATGAATTCCCGTACAATGTATACGGTGGAATGCAAGACAACGGTTCTTGGGGCGGTCCAGCTTACGTATGGAAAGCACAAGGAATTAGAAATTCATACTGGCAAGAACTAGCTTTCGGAGATGGTTTTGATGTTGTACCTGACAAAGACGATTCTCGTTATGGATACGCAATGAGCCAACAGGGATATGTATCTAGATATGACAGAAATACTGGTTATAGTTATTCTATACAACCAACACATCCAAATCCAACAATAAAATTACGATTCAACTGGAACTCTGCTATTGGTCAAGATCCTTTTGACAATTCAACCCTATATTTTGGAAGCCAATTTGTACATAAAAGCACAGACAAAGGAACTACTTGGAATGTCATTTCTCCAGATTTATCAACCAATGATCCTAACAAACAAAAACAAAGTGAAAGTGGTGGTTTAACCATGGATGCTACTGGAGCAGAAAATCATACAACAATATTAGTAATTGAGCCATCCCCTTTAGAAAAACGGAAATGTTCAAATCACTAAAGATGGTGGAGCTTCTTGGATCAATGTTACAAAAAACCTGAAAGGCTTACCTAAAGGAAGTTGGGTTGCACAGATCAAAGCTTCTAATAAAAACAAAGGTGAAGCGTTGTTAATCGCAAACGACTACAGAAGATTTAACTACACTCCGTATGCCTATAGAACTAAAAATTATGGTAAAACATGGACACGTATTGTCGATGCTACTGATGTAAAAAGTTACACCTTAAGTATAGTAGAAGATCTTGAAAATCCTAATTTATTGTTTTTAGGAACTGATGACGGACTGTATGTTTCTTTAAACGCTGGAGAAAAATGGACCAAATGGACCAACGGGTTTCCAACAGTTCCTGTAAAGGATTTGGTAATTCACCCTAGAGAGCACGATTTAATTATTGGAACTTTTGGTAGAGCTGCATGGGTTTTAGACGACATCAAACCTTTAAGAGCATTGGCTAAAAACAATGAAATTTTCACTACTAGATTACAACTTTTTGAACCACCAGTTGCCTATCAAGCAGCATTTATACAACCCACAGGAAGTAGATTTGGTGCAGATGCTTTGTATCAAGGAGAAAACAGAAAACGTGGTGCTCCAATTACTTTTTACATAAACAAACCTGTAAAGAAAAAACCCGTAGCAAAAAAGAAGTCCAAGAAGAAATCTAAAAAAGATGCAACGAAAAAAGCTGCTGAAAAAAGTAAGATAAAATGGGATTCTATCAAACTAGAAGTTTTTGATGGTACCCGTTTAATTAGAACCTTAAAACAAAAAGCACCAAAAGAAAATGGGATTCATACCATGCGTTGGTACTTAAGAGAAAAAGGAGTTTCTAGAGCCTCTAGAAGAATTCGAAAATCTAAAAGAGAACCTAGCGGAATTGGTGTTAAACCTGGAACTTATCGTTTAAAAATGAGTTTTGGAAATGTAGTTTCTGAACAAAACATCAAAGTTGAATTTGATCCTCGTTTGAGCTATTCTAAAACAGATTTATCAACACGCTACGAAATGAGCAAGCAATTAGAAGCAAATATGAAAACCATTGCTGACGTTGTTAAACAATTGGTAGAAAGTAAAAATACTGCTAGTGCTTTTTCTAAAAAATTAGCAAAAGCAGATAAAAAGAAATATAAATCTCAAATAAAAGCTTCTAAAGACATCAGCAAGAAAATTGAAAAATTGATTAGTGGATATCTAGGAACCATTGATAAAAGACAAGGGATTACTAGAAATCCAGAAGTTACGGTAAATCAAAGACTAGGAGTTGCAAGAAGATATTTAGGTGCTCGTTTTGGGAAAATTACCAAAACAGAAACTGAATTGATCAACAACTTTAGAAATGCATTAAAAGAAGCCTTGACGAAGTCTAATAACTTTTTCAATACAGATTGGAAAAAATATAAAACAGAAGTTGAAAAAATTAGCATTTCTCCTTTTAAAGAAGTTAAAAACTTTTAATCAAAACAACCCTAAAAAACGAAGCCCAACCGCTTCGTTTTTTTTGTGCCTATAATTTTAATACTTTAGCTAAAATTCAAAACATACAAAATGACTGAACCTTTTTTTACCAACGATGCAATTGTTTTCGGGATCTTAATGTTATCCTTAGGGTTTGTGTTTTACACAGAATCTAAAACATCAGGTTTTTGGCCTAAATTTTACAAAATAGTTCCTGGTTTATTCATGGCTTATTTTGTTCCCGCCATATTTACAACCCTGGGCATCATTGCTCCAGAATGGAAAACCACTTCAAGCACTGGCGAAGTTATAAAAGAAAGTTCAAACTTATATTATGTATCTAGTCGGTTTTTACTGCCAGCAGCTTTGGTATTAATGACGTTAAGCATTGATTTAAAGGCTGTTTTCAACCTTGGCTCTAAGGCATTAATTATGTTTATAACAGGAACAGTAGGGATTATTATTGGTGGCCCAATTGCAATTTTGTTAATCTCTTTGGTATCTCCAGAGACCGTTGGTGGTGCAGATTTTGATGCCGTTTGGAGAGGTCTTTCTACATTAGCTGGAAGCTGGATTGGTGGTGGAGCAAACCAAACAGCCATGTTAGAAATATACAAATACAATCCTGCTAAATATGGAGGAATGGTGTTTGTTGATATTGTAATTGCAAATATTTGGATGGCTATTTTATTAATAGGTATTGGTAAAAAAGATCGCATAAATAAATGGTTAGGAGCAGATACTTCAGCTATTGAAGAGTTAAAAGAAAAAGTATCCACGTTTACTGAAAAAGTAAAAAGAACACCAACGCTAACCGATTTTATGATTATCCTATCTATTGGGTTTGTAACTGTTGGAATTGGTCATTTCGCAGCAGGATATTTAGCCCCTTATTTTGAGAACCTTGTTGCTGGATTCGAATCAGCAACCACAAGAAATATATTTACCTTTCTTGGGTCTCAATTTTTCTGGTTGATTAGTATTTCTACAATCATCGCAATTATATTATCATATACAAAAGCCAAAAATTACGAAGGAGCAGGTGCTTCTAAAATAGGAAGTATTTTTATTTATGTATTGGTAGCAACGATTGGTATGAAAATGGATTTAGGGATGATCTTTGATAATTTAGGCTTGATAGCTATTGGTGCTGTTTGGATGACCATTCATGCTGTATTATTAATTTTTATAGCTAAATTAATTAAAGCTCCATATTTCTTTTTAGCTGTTGGTAGTCAGGCAAATGTTGGAGGTGCTGCTTCTGCCCCTATAGTTGCGCAAGCATTTCATCCATCATTAGCCACTGTTGGTGTTTTATTAGCAGTAGTTGGGTATGCAATTGGAACTATTGGCGCAATTCTTTGTACAATTTTACTAGAATTAGCATCAAAAGCTTAATAGAAAACCGCATATTTGCAAACGAAAAATTATAGATTTAGATTTATGAAGAAATTACTTATTGTAAGCTTAGTGCTATTGATTGCAGCCTGTTCTGCACCGAAGAAAGAAGGAAACATGCTTGTAAATGGGCAAATAAAAGGATTGAAGAAAGGAAAACTATATCTACAAAAGATAGAAAATGACACGATCTTAAAAACAATAGATTCTGTTATGGTATTAGGAAACGACCAATTTACCTTGGCTGCTAATATTACAGAACCAGAAATGTTTTACTTAACCTTTGATGGAAACACAACCAATAAATACATTACCTTTTTTGCAGAAAAAGGAACCATTACCATTACAGATAATGTTGACAATTTTGGTTTAAACCCTACTATTTCGGGTTCTAAAAACCAAGATGTATTAAATGAATACACTAAAATTGCGAGACGTTTTAACAATCAGAATTTAGACTTGATTCAGAAAAAGTTCTTAGCACAAAAAGCGAATAAAATGGACTCAGTAGACATCATCAATAAAAAACATAAAAGCTTATTAAGAAGACGTTATTTAGTAACTGTAAATTATGCTTTAAACAATAAAGACAAGCATGTTGCTCCTTATTTAGCCTTGACTGAATTGGTAAATGCCAATGTAAAACTGTTAGATACAATTAACAATTCTTTATCTGCAGATGTTAAAAATTCTTTATACGGTAAAAAGCTTAACAAGTTTATTGCTGACATAAAAAAAGCAGAAGCTAAAAATTAGTTGCTACAACGCATCAAAAAAAGCCGCTGAAATTTCAGCGGTTTTTTTTGTTTATGTATTTTAATAAGCGCCTTATGTTTTTTACTATATTTATAAAAAAATACATGAAAAAGATTAGCAATTTCTTACGAGCCAGTGTACACATAAACTCGACAAGTAGAAAGTTCTACCTTACTGCATGTACTGTATCTTTTGCTTTTATTTTTCTTAATTTTTTCGAACCTTTTGGGCTGTATTATGACAACTCTATTTCTCAAGAAGAAGTGTTTATTGAAATTTTCATAGCAATGATAGCAGCTTTTGTTGTTTTACTCTTGTCTCAATTTGTTATTAGACTTCTTTTGAAGCTAGATAAATTCACTATCGCTTCACTTTTTTTTTGGTTTCTTTTAGAAGCTGTTACCGTTGCTTTTGTTTGGTCTGTTTTTGATATTTTTTCTAAAAACACCACCAATAATCTTGTAGCAGTTTGGTTTGAAAATTTTGTGGGGTATGTATTAATCATGGGGTTCCCATATTTTCTTTATGTGGGCTACCTGCATGTTAGAGACACTATAAAAAATCTAAAAAATGAAAATAGCACTACCAGTTTAAAAACAGAAGTAGCTCTTAAAGATGAAAACAATATTGTACGATTGGTTTTAAAAATCGAAAATTTACTTTTTATTAAATCTGCGGATAATTATATTGAAGTTCATTTTTTAGAAAACGGGATTTTATCAAAATCACTCCTAAGAACATCTATAAAAAAATTAGAAACTTCCTTCTCTAATACTCCTATTATTCGTTGTCACCGCTCATTTATTGTAAATACCAGTAATATTGAGCTTACTAAAAAGACATCATCAGGGTATACTTTAAAACTGAATCAGGTATCAGAACTTACAATCCCAGTATCTAAATCTTATCTTTCTGAATTTAGAAAACACACGCAGTATCTAAACAACTAAAAACCAGTCACAGGTATCACTGGCTTTTTATCCCTAGTTACAATATAAACAGCCAACCATCCCAAAAACATACTTTCTACCCCAATAGTACTCCTTTAGCCCCTTTCCTTTTTTTTCCACTGTTTTACAGTACATCTTTGTTGCGTCCAAAACACGAATGCAGCGTGGACATGCACAAATCAAGCATTCAAAATATAAACACCTCATAAAACAGTAATGAAAAACAAATTTTTAACAGCAGTAGTTCTTATCCTAATCACTTTTACTGGATACTCACAAACGGTAAACAAAAAATCGCTTTGTAAAAAATGGCATCTAGAAAAATACGAACACAATTGGATTGATTATACCCCGAAAGAGGAAGAACAAAACGACTATATATTACTAAAAGAGAATATGACTTATGAAAGTGTTAGTGAAGGTGAAAAAACAAGTGGAAAATGGAAACTTAATGAAAACCACAACTATTTTATACTATATGACAAAAAAGGAAATGGATTAAAATTTATAATCAACGAATTATCCATCAATAAAATGGTTTTTAATCTTGACATCAAAGACATGGAAGAAATCGACATTCATTACTCAACAACCAAGAATGGAAGCTACTAATAAGAGAATCATTGGGTACGATTTTGCTCGCGGACTTGCCATTACAGGAATGGTATTTGTGAATTTTAAAATGGTAATGGCAGTAAAATCGGATGCTTTTCTATATCAGCTTATAGAAATCCTATCAGGAAAAGCAGCTGCTCTTTTTGTAGTGCTTGCAGGTGTTGGCATCACTTTAATGTATCAAAGTGCGCTCCGTAAAAATAGTGCATCTAAAATAAGACAGGTAAAAACACGACTTTTAAAAAGAGCGTTTTTCCTTTTTGTTGTAGGCTTAAGCTACTACTCCATTTGGCCAGCAGATATCTTACATTACTATGGGTTGTATTTATCCATAGGGGTTTTGTTTTTATCCGTCTCAAACAAATGGCTGCAAATAACCAGTGTATTCATCATACTAGTCTATCCTGTTTCTATGCTGTTTTTTAAGTATGAAACTGGCTGGAATTGGAATACTTTAGAGTACACCGATTTTTTTACGGTACATGGTTTTTTTCGGAACCTGTTTTTTAATGGCTTTCATCCTGTTTTTCCCTGGATAGCTTTTTTACTTATTGGTATTTGGATAGGAAGAATAAACCTTAACAATGTAAAAACCAGAAAACGTGTAACTACCCTTTCACTATTGATATTCCTTATCGCCAAAGGTGTATCGCTACTTCTAGTAAGCATTTTAAACCACTCATCTCCAAATGATGCTTTAGAATTTGAATATCTTTTAGGAACAATGCCAATGCCTTCTTTATTTTTCTACATGATAACAGCGTCTAGTTTAGCCGTATTTATAATCTCTATATCCATTTATATTTGTACAAAATTATCGCATACGCTAATTATAAAGCAAGTTGTAAGTGCAGGTCAACTGGCTTTAAGCAATTACATCTTTCATGTACTTATAGGCATGTTATCTTTAGAGTTATTTTTCGGAAAATTAGAGCATGCATATTCTATAGAGTTTACTAGTATTTATGCTTTTCTGTATTGTATTTCAACACTCGTTTTATCCCATTTATGGCGAAAAAAATACAAATATGGTCCTTTAGAACATCTAATGCGGAAAATAACTGGGTAGTTAGCTTATAAACAGTTGCATTCAGAACAGTAAAAAAACACTTTCCAACCAATACTTTTTAAAAGCCGTTAGTCAATTTATTATCCTATCTTTAGAGGGATAACTAAACCAAACTTATGATTACAAAACTTACGGTTCTTGCCATTTATGTTGCTATTCTATTTTTTATTGGAATTTTAGCTTCTCGCAGAGTAAAAAGTATGAGCGATTTTTATCTAGGAGGAAAAAAGATGGGCTTTTGGGCTGTTGCTTTTTCTGCTAGAGCAACCGGAGAATCTGGTTGGCTTTTAATTGGTTTAACAGGAATGGGAGCCATAGCTGGGTATTCTGGATATTGGGTTGTTGCAGGTGAGTTGCTTGGCGTATTTGTATCCTGGCAATTTATGGCCAAGAAATTCAAAATACGTTCAGATGCCTACAAAGCCATTACAATTCCCGATTACCTACAAGGTCATTTTAAATCATCTACAAACACACTTCGAATCATCTCTGCTTCTGTATTAGTTGTTTTTGTTGTTATTTATGTAGCATCACAAATGGATGTAACAGGCATTGCGTTTGAATCTATGCTTGGCATTGACTATCGAATTGGGGTGCTTATTGGCTTTAGTATTGTATTGGTTTATATATTTATTGGAGGATTTGTAGCGGCAGTTTGGTCAGACATGTTTCAAGGAGTTTTGATGTTTTTCGGACTGGTTTTACTACCAATTGTTGTCTGGTTTTCTATGGATCATGGAGCAGGAATTACCGAAGGGCTGAATGCCATTGACCCTACGCTTACTCAAATAATGGGAAGAAGCGATGATGGTTGGATGAATTTATTTACCATTCTTGGTTTCTCTATGATTGGTTTGGGCTTCTTAGGATCGCCACAGGTATATGTTCGTTTTATGTCTATTAAAAGTGAACACGAAATTGATAAAGGAAAATGGGTTGCCCTACTTTTTACACTCTTAACAGATGCAGCTGCAGTAACTATTGGGATACTTGCTAGAATCTATTTTACTTCTGAAGGACAAGATCCCGAAGCAATATTAGGAACTGGTGGTGAAGATGTATTGAGTATGATTACCAACGAGTTCTTACCTACAATTTTAGTAGCTATCTTTATTGCCATTGTACTTTCTGCAATTATGTCAACAATAGATTCTTTGTTGATACTTGCCTCTAGTGCGATTACTCGTGACTTTTATCAGAAGATTTTTAGACCCGATTTAAAAGATGAAGACCTAACAAAACTTTCGAGAATTGTAACGGTTGCCATGGCAATGGTAGCACTCGGAATCGCTGTTTTACTATACAATCTCTACCCTGACAGGCAAATTTTCTGGATTATGATTTTTGGATGGTCCGGAATTGCCGCCACGTTTTGTCCCGTTATAATCCTTTCTCTTTTTTGGAAAGGCTATACAGAAAAAGGTGCAATTGCTTCTATGATTACCGGATTTGCATCTGTGATATTGGCAAAATTTGTACTCGCTAATTTGGAAGGAATAGGCCCTTATTTTGTAGAATTAGATGTCTTGGCACCTTCTTTTGCCTTGGCAATGTTAGTAGGCTATATTGTTTCAAAAATGTTTCCAAATAAAACGGCTCAAGAAAACTGAGAACAAAAACTAACGTTATATGGTATAAATCGGGATAATATCATAAAGCGTATACATATAAATAGTTGTATGCAAGTTTAAAAATGACACGAATAAAAACTGGAACCATAACTTTAATTGTTGGAATAATACTCCGGCAATTCGGACTTTTCACTCGATTTAATTATCTGACTGCAAAAATTGATATTTGGAGAGATTCACCAAGAATCGCGTCTTATGGATTACCCTATCCTTGCGGAGTTCCATGTATTGGACTTAAAGAAAAATATGGATTTCACGAATCCAATATTGGTTGCCTAATTACTGGACCTCAAATACGCGGAATTAACGCCTACAACGCTCAAATAGAAAAATATCTGAGTAAAAGAAACGGTAAAGATTGGCGGAAAAAATATCTAGCGGAATTGGATTCGCTGATTAACAATAATAATAGATTCGAATAAAGTAAATGAAACGGAATAAATTTATTGTTTTGATGTTAGTAGTTTTTTCATTAATTAGTTGTAAAAATTACTATAATGACTCAATTCATTGGATGGACAATCTTGAAAGCGAACTGAATATTAAAGATGTTCAAAACCAACAACCAGATTACATTGAAATTGATTGGGGAAATCCGTTAATAATAGACGACCAAAAGTGGTATATGATTTCAGAAATCAAAGGAAATAATGATATTTTGGGAATGTCACACTATTTAGTTTTTATTGAAAATAAATATCAATATAAAGAATCGAAAAAATAAAAACCTACGTACAGCATGTATAATTATTTGCAAGTGCTACTCTACTTACGAAAATCCTCGCAGATTTCCTACCTGCCTTCGACAGGCGGATTCGGTTTTTATTTGCTAAATTAGGCACCAACAAAAAACTAAAAACCTCGAAGCAAGGGAACTATCTTTAGTTCTTCTATCCAATGCATCGATATACTATGAAACTATTATCAAATTAAAATTACTATGGAAACCAAACATACCTTAGAAAGCGCGTCTCAACTCCTTCAGTCAGGTCAGATATTACCCGCAGAAACAGCCTTTCGTCATATTATTGAGCAAGAGCCACAAATAGCACTTGCTTGGTGCCAATTAGCCAATTGTTTGCTGCAACAAAACAATGCACCTGAAGCATTGAATATTGCAAAAAATGGACTGGATGCAAATCCCAACAACACAGGTATTCTCTCTTTCTTGAGTATGCTTCATTGGAACCTTAATCAACCAGAACAAGCAGTAGACTACGGTGAAAAAGCTGCCGCAAAGGCTGGTAAACAAGCCGTAATTCCATACAACCTTGCCAATATGTATTATTCCCTGAACCGCAAACAGGAAGCCATTGGGGCTTTTAATAGCGCAATTGAGGCTGATCCTAAGATGGTTTCGGGTCATATCAATTTAGGTATTGTACTTAGCGAAGAAGCATTATACGACAAAGCATTGCACCATCTAAATATAGCGATTACACTAAACCCCAATAATCCTCAAGCACATAGTCAAACTGGAATGGTTTACCACGTTAAAGGAAACCTCGAAGATGCAAAAAGGCATTACCACACAGCAGAAGGACTCATTACCGATCCCAAAGCAAAAGTCGAAATTTTTGTACTGATGGGCAACGTGTTACGAGATTTACAGGAATCGAAAGAAGCCTTAGAATACTACCAAAAGGTCTTGGAATTAGACCCTAACAATGCCGTCGCTCTTCAGAATTCACAAACCCTTACAAGCAAAAAAATACCTAAGTGGCACTTTGATATGCTGGCCGACACTGACCGCAATGATGCATATAACGAGGCGATCACTTCGATGATTTCACCACAAGATACCGTATTGGATATTGGAACTGGGTCTGGATTGTTAGCTCTCATGGCAGCACGAGCTGGAGCAGCACATGTTTGTGCAGTAGAAATGGTATCTGATTTGGCAGAAGTAGCTTCAGAAATAGTTACCGCCAACAATTATCAGGATATTATCAACATCCATCACGATAAGTCAACCAACTTAAAAATCGGTAATCAATTAGATCAGAAAGCAACCTTTGTGGTTTCTGAAATTCTGGATGCAGGCCTCTTGGGAGAAGGAGTAATCCCCTCTTTACGTCACGCTTGGCAAAACCTTCTAGAACCTGGAGCAAAGTGCGTTCCCAAAGGCGCTGACCTCTATGGAATATTAATCGAAACGAAAGACTATCACAAGGTAAATCCTGTCAAAGAGATTAGCGGTTTCGACTTGACTCCATTTAACAAATTTTCCGATTCGGATGGCTATGTTACGAAGCATTTGGATCACCTTCCACATACCGTAATGAGTGCTGTTTTTCCAATCATCAAGGTCGATTTTTATAAGCTCCCTCCTTCGGTATCATTCGAAAACCCAATCCTCACTCCACTAGAAATTCAGGTTGAGAAAAGCGGCACAGTACATGGTGTAGCTTTTTGGTTCAACTTACATCTAACAGATCAGATTAGCATGTCATCAGCACCAGATGGCGAAATGGTGCACTGGGGGCAAGCAGTATTTATCTTTCCCGAAGCCAAAACCGTTACGGCAGGGGACCTACTTCAAATCAATGTGGTACAAACAGACACAGAAATCAAGTTTAAACTCGGATAAAATGGTAGATAAACACGCTGTGCAATGCAGCATTAAAGAATGAAAAACACTTCTATCAAATATATTGATGATTGGAAACAAAGTCCAATGGCATTTTGGGTTCACGTAGAAATAGATTCTAAACCTTGGTATAAATCAGAAAAATTCAATCCACCAGCTCCGATACAAATTGGAGCCAAAGGATACCTTCAATTAACCATTGAATTTAATGGGTTTTCATTTCTATTTACAAGTGAAGAACAATTAAATGAATTTATTGAAATAATGGAACGTAAACTTCTTCCAAGTACGATAGAACTATCAGCTAAGAGATCTGCGACTAAGGGTCCGAATAGTCATTGGCTCAGCAGACTTCCTGGAAAAACCAAACCATGGAAATATCGTGAAAAGTTAGTTAAATATTGTAAGGAAGTTCAATTTCCTAATAGATTGTAAACTTAAGCCATGTATAATTAATTGCTAGTTCTCAACTATTTACAAATTACGTGTTTAATCAATGTATTGGACTACTACTTGCTACAGCATATATATTCAAGAAATTTATGGTTTCCAATTGCAATTCACTTTTCTTGGAATTTTACCCAATCAGCTATTTTTGGATCAAATGTTTCTGGCAATTCAATTTCAAAAACATTAATTGCCTCTAAAATAGAGGGAGCACAATGGTTTACAGATGGACAATTTGGACCAGAAGGCTCCATCCAAGCAATCGTTTTTTGTCTTATTGCAACAGTTATCCTTTTAATTTTATGCCATAAAGAAAAGAAAATCATAAAACCGTACTGGAAAAAATAATATTACATTCAACAATATATAAGTATATTGTAAAAAATAAAATTGTAATACATGAAAGCCTCAATACGCAGAAAATATGGCTCGCCAATTCAAATAAAAGTTGAGAATATAGAGAAGCCAATTCCCAAAGACAATGAGATCTTAATAAAAGTGTATGCAACCACAGTCAACAGAACAGATTGCGCAAACCTAACGGCCACCCCTTTTATTATGAGATTTGCCTTAGGACTATTCAAACCGAAAGAAATAGTAATAGGAACTGATTTTGCAGGTGAAATAATAGCATTGGGAAAAGATGTGAAGTCATTTAGTATTGAAGACAGGGTTTTTGGCTTTAATGACATGGGTTCTAAATCTCAAGCAGAATACATTACAATAACTGCAGAAAACCTCTTTCTTATTCCAGATAAGATAGATTACAAAGAAGCAGCGGCAAGTTTAGAAGCTGCTAATTATGCATATACCTTCATTCATAAAGTAAACATTCTGCCTGGACAAAAAATTCTAATTAATGGTGCAACTGGTGGTATTGGCTCTGCTCTTTTACAATTTGTAAAACAATACGATGTTAAAATAACGGCCACCTGCAACACTAAAAACATAAAGCTCATACAATCTTTGGGCGCTGACAAAATTTACGATTACACCAAAGAAAACTTTACAGATAGTGATGAGATTTATGACTATATATTCGATACCGTAGGCAAAAGTACTTTTGGAAAGTGTAAACCATTATTAAAAGAAAAAGGGGTGTATATATCTTCTGAGCTTGGCCCATATTCTCAAAATGTTTTTTATCCTTTAATCACTGCAAGACAAAGTAAAAAAGTAATCTTCCCCATGCCTTACAACAAACAGAAAACGATACCATATATTAGCAATCTTTTGGAACAAGGAAAGTTTAAACCTGTAATAGACAGAGAGTATTCTTTAGAGGATATATCTAAAGCGTATGCATATGTACTTACTGGAGAAAAAACAGGAAATGTACTAATCAATATTCAATAATAAGAATAAGAACAGGTTATCATTTAAAGGCAAATTAATGACAAAAATCGTTACCTATAAAAAGATTCATCAAAATGGAATTGATACAATGATGAACGAAATAGCGTTGGAATTTGATTCAGAAATATTTCCAAAAACCAAGAGTGACACCTCAATTATTCCTGATAAATACTGGGTTGCTATAGACAATGAAAAAGTTATTGGAACTGTTGGAGTTCTTATTATTGAAAATAGTGTTGGAGTTTTGAAAAAAATGATGTTAAAAAAAGAGTTTCGCGGAAAAGAATTTGGAGTGTCAAAAAAACTACTCAAAATCGTTATTGAATGGTGTAAGGAAAATAGTATTTCAAAACTTTATCTTGGTACGATGAATCAATTTAAAGCTGCACAATCTTTTTATAAAAAAAATGGATTTGCACAAATTCCGAAAAGTGAATTACCCAATAACTTTATAAATAATCCTTTAGACAACGTATTTTTTGTACAAGAATTAAATAACCTCAAAAAACAAACTTTGAATGCATAGATCAAAAATTGTTGGAATTGGGTTGTTTCTCATCATTTCCTCTTGTACAACATACACAATTCCAATTGAAAGTTTTCGAAATCAAATGATGAAAGCAACTTCTAAAAATGTAACAGAAGTGGAAATCAACAATCCGCTACTTTCTAAAACCATAAAATATCTATCTAACAACATTGATAAACTCATTGTTACGGATAAAAACGGAAATAGAGCCTACCTACATAATTCTCCTTCAATTGAAATGAGGATTACTCATAGTAACGGGAAAAAATATCTTTTTTATTTTGATACTGTCATTTTAGAAAATAACACACTAAAAGGAGGACGATCTCGGTTTTCCAAAAACTTAACTCGCGCAATTCCAATAGACAGCATTGTGAAAATTGAAATTCAGAATAGTGGAAAGAATTTTAAATACTTAAACTAACACATACTACTGTTGGCAACATCGTGTATTACTAATTGCTACTTAAAAAAATGAAGTACCAAATAGACAAAGTTTTTAAAAAGGAATACAAAGAGGTTGTTACTATTTGGGAAGCCTCGGTACGAGCAACGCATCACTTTTTATCAGAAGAGGACATTCAATATTTTAAACCCCTTATTTTAAACAGCTATTTAGACGCTGTGGAATTAAGATGCATTAGAGATACAAATAAAAAAATTATTGGTTTTCTAGGAGTTGCTGATCAGCATGTAGAAATGCTATTTATACATCCAGATTTCATGGGTAAAGCTGTTGGTAAAAACCTTTTGAATTTTGCAATAGAATCCTTAAAAGTAACCAAAGTAGATGTAAATGAGCAAAACGAACAGGCCGTAGGATTTTATACATATTTCGGGTTTGAAACTGTTGGTCGTTCTGAATTAGATGCTACCGGAAAACCATATCCAATAGTACATATGGAGTTAAATAAAAACTTCATGTAACATAATCTTAAGAGTAACTACTAATACAAAAAGAAAATTAAGCTAACTTTAGCCGCTAACAAATTAAAAAATGAAAAATGAAAAAGATTATTTTACTCTTATTAGTAACAGTATCTATTACTGTCAATGCTCAATCAAACAAAAAAGAAGTTTCGAGAACATGGACCTCTTTTGTTCAAACTATTAAAATAAGCACAAAAACATCAAAGAAATTTAAATTAAGTGCCGATGTAAAAGTTGACACAAAGGACAAAAGTAGCTGGGCAGGTTTATGGGTAAGAATTGATACTAAAAATAAAGAGCCAGGTTTTTTTGAAAACATGGGAAATCGTAAAATAACCTTAAATCAATGGAAAAAATACAGCATTGAAGGCACCTTAGATCAAAACTCTAAAGCATTAAATTTTGGTGGTCTCACACTTTACAATGGCAAGTTCTTTTTTGATAATTTTGAACTACTTATTGAGGATGACAATGGAAAAATGCAACCTTATGTTATTGCGAATTCAAATTTCGAAAAAAGAGTAATTAATAATATTATTCCGTCTTGGAACGAAGCAATTATTAGTAATAAAACAGTACGTGTAAAAGAATACAAAATCACCTCAAGTATTGATTCTACTAAAAATGCTTCATTATTAATTACAGGAACTAATATTGACGCTCCAAGTACAAAAGCTAGCACCATTAATATAAAGGGTAAATCTCCACAAATTGCAGCGATGGTTTCAATGCTAGAAGATTTAAAAACTAGAGTTAAATACACAGTTATAAATCTAAAAAAGGAGCATGTAGACCATCTACATGATGAAAAAGCAAATAGAATTGGAGCTCTAATTATGCATTTGGCTGCGGCTGAAGCGTATTATCAAGTGAACACATTTGAAAATAGAGGTTTTAATGAAAAAGAAAAAAAAGAATGGGAAATTGCACTTGACTTAGGCAAAAAGGCTAGAGATAAGTACAAAGGAAAAAATATTGAGCATTATTTAGACATTTACAATCGTGTTAGAAAGCGAACAATTGAAAAGCTCTTAAAAAAAGATGACACTTGGTTTTCTAAAGTAAATGAAGGTAGTTGGGGATCCAATCAATACAAATGGTTTCACCATCTTGGTCAAATTTTATTCTTAAAAAAGAGGCTTCCTCCTTTAAAAAAGGATATAACACAAATAGAAAAAATTAAAAACTAATTAAAAAGCCACTGAAATTTCAGTGGCTTTTTAATTTAAAATCTATTATCGCCGTCGAGTAAATTTCCGATACCTCCTAAAAGACTCCCTTCTCCTCTATCTCCTTTACCAGTTTGCGGTGCCATTGCCAATACTCTACCTGCCAATCTGCTAAATGGTAGTGATTGTATATATACGGTTCCTGGACCTTGTAGTCTTGCAAAAAACAAGCCTTCACCTCCAAAAATTGAATTTTTAATTCCGCCAACAAACTCTATATCATAATTTATTGTTTGTGTAAAACCAACAATACAACCGGTGTCAACCCTTAAAATTTCTCCCGCTTTTAATACTTTTTTAGACATGGTTCCGCCAGCGTGTACAAATCCCATTCCGTCTCCTTCTATTTTTTGCATGATAAATCCTTCTCCACCAAACAAACCTCTTCCTAATTTTTTAGAAAACTCAATTCCAATAGAAACACCCTTTGCGGCACATAAAAATGCATCTTTCTGACAAATAAACTTTCCGTTAAACTCAGACAAATCAATGGGGATAATTTTTCCTGGATATGGAGAAGCAAAAGAAACTTGCTTTTTTCCATGGCCACTATTTGTAAAAACGGTCATAAACAAACTCTCTCCAGTCAACAATCGTTTCCCCGCAGAAAATAGTTTTCCTAAAATCCCTTTATCTTGGTTTGTTCCATCTCCAAAAATAGTATTCATAGTAATGCCATCATGCATCATCATAAAACTCCCTGATTCTGCCACAACACTTTCTTGCGGATCTAATTCTATTTCTACATATTGCATCTCTTCTCCAAAGATGCTGTAATCTATTTCGTGTGCGTTCATATTATTAGTGGTTAGTGGTTAGTGGTTAGTGGTTAGTGGTTAGTGGTTAGTGTAAATAAAAAATAACGAGTACTAATCCAACGCTGGTTTCCTCGGTTATATTTTACCTATTAGTTGACAAAACAATAAAATGTTACAAAAATTAACCTTTCACCTTAATACTCCATTCATATATAAATTGAGAAACCAAATCACCACTTGCGTCAAAACCTTCCGTTTTTAAATGCACAATTTGTCCTTCGCCAGTCTCTATAGACTTCTGAATGGTTTCTTTTATCATAATTCCGTCAGCACATTCAAAGATAATCTTACCTGTCGCTTTTTTTGTAAATCGCCCTTCTTGATGTGTAACCAACATGGATACTTTTCGATTCGATTTTTTTATTTCTTGCATTACTAAAATTCCACTAGCAAATTCAGAAGCCATTCCTTGAACTGCCCAATACAAAGAATTAAATGGGTTTTGATTGATCCATCGATGTTTTACTTTCACAGATGCTTTTTTATCAGAAATAGCCTGTACTCTTACACCACAAAAATAGGCTGACGGCAGTTTATAGAGCATAAATAAGTTAATCTTACGTGGTGTTATTTTCATATTTCATGATTTTATTAACGAAACTCATAAAGGAAATGTTAAAATTATCAACATAAAAAAACTTAATTAAAAAACACACAATCCCTTTATCAATAAGCAATGTAACCATTATTTACGTATAAACAAAACATTTACAAATGTTAAATTTTAAAAAAATATAGTACTTTGCTTTGCATAGTACCTTTTTTTATACATATATTTGCATAGTCAAGTAGTATATAAAAATATAACCATGAGTAAAAATAACGAAAACACAAATGCTTTTTTAATCCACATATCAGCATTTTCTGGATATTTAATTCCTTTCGGAAGCATTATAGTTCCATTAGTATTATGGCAAACGATGAAAGATAGAAGTCGCTTTTTAGACGAGCAAGGAAAAGAAGCTGTTAACTTTAATATTAGTTATGCGCTATATATATTCATTTTAGGCTTGTCAATAATTCCATTTGCTTTTAGCTCTTTTTTTAGTCACGTTCGTCATTACAATGATTTTGATTTCGATTTTAATTTTAGCGATGGAAGTGGATTATTTGGGTTCCTTGGAATTGGAGCATTAATTACACTTATAGGTTTATTAAAAATTGCTTTGATCATTATTGCAGCAATGAAATCTAAAGAGGGAGAGGATTACAAGTATCCTCTTACCATAAAATTTATTAAATAACACGTATAAAACTCTTTATATGAAGATAGAAAATACAAAAGCACAAATGAGAAAAGGAGTTTTAGAATTCTGCATCTTATCCATTTTAAAACATGGAGATGCCTATACATCTGAAATTTTAGAAACCTTAAAAAGTGCGGAAATGATTGTAGTAGAAGGAACTATTTATCCGCTACTAACAAGATTAAAAAACGCGGGACTGTTAACATATCGCTGGGAAGAATCTACTTCTGGGCCACCAAGAAAATATTATGTATTAACAGAAAATGGAGCAATGTTCTCTAAAGAACTAGATAAAACCTGGGGAAACCTAGTGACAGCAGTAAACCAAATAACAAGTAAAAAAACAACATAATGAATAAGACAATAAACATAAATTTAGGAGGATTCTTTTTCCATATAGATGAAATTGCTTTTCAGAAATTAAGAAGATAT
>MAAC01015579.1_pt1 | contig 21372 bp, 17 predicted proteins | sample 1115981 | NCBI WGS metagenome assembly MAAC01 (sample SAMN04961126, study PRJNA320927) | seawater metagenome | isolation source: sample BD02T64 sea water enriched with oil for 64 days | place: USA:Gulf of Mexico | collected 2013-07-27
TGCTGAATAATTACTCTTGATCCACATTTTGATTGCTCTTTTTTGATGGTTATTTATGGTTGCTGTAATGCTGATGCTATATGATTTTTTAAATATTGATTTCCCTTCTATTTTTGCTGATGCACCAACTGCTGATCCGATTACATTTTTAGGTAAAGGCAATGGCTGTTTACGTTGTTTTAGTCTTTCTTTTTTATTTACAACTTCATAATCTACAGCCACAAACGATGTGAATTCTGTTGCTAAATTATAACGGAGTCCTAAGTCAATTACCTGTTGTTTTACATTTGAACCAAAATTTCTTTTGTAGTCAATTAATCGTTCAATCTTTTTCCGTGCCCACATGTATTTTAGCGCTTCATTATTGGTACTTAACTTTCCGCTTTGAACTCGTATTGTTTGATCGAATTTCCCATTTCCTTGATACCCAGAAATCTGTAAACTCCCTGTTGGTTTTCCTTTGTATTTACCATAAATTAATATCGGCCTATCTGAAAAAACATCTGGAATTGTCTTTGGTTCTACATCGTAGATTTCAAAACCGTTTGTTTTGATTTGTATTTGAGTTAAAAGTGGAGTAGAGATGTAGTTTTTAAATTCTTTAGCAACTATATAAGCGTCTTCTTTAGTTGTTGCAACAAAAGATAAACTGTTACTAACTCTTGCAATTCCATCAATTAAATACCTGTTAATTCCATTTCCAATTCCGAATGTAAATACATTTGCTTTGTTTAAATTATTCTCAATAAATTGAAAGACATTCTTTTCTACATTTATAAACCCGTCTGTAATTACCACCACATTTCTTGCTGAATTTGGATTGCTTCTAGGTAGTTGATACCCGGATTTTAAAGCCTTTAATAATCGAGTTCCATGTCCGTAATTATTAAACGTTCCTGTTAAGAACTGTAAAGCTTCTGTTAAGTTCTCTTGTGTTGCTTGTACAGATTTTTCTTTAAAAATTGTATTATCAGCAGAAAACAATAGAATGTTAAATCGGTCATTTTCACCTAAATCACTCAGTAAATTTCTTAATAACGATTTACTTACTTCTATTGGATACCCCATCATAGAACCAGAAACATCCACAACAAATAAGTATTCTCTTGTTGGAACTTCACTTTTTAAAGTTTTTAGTTTTGGTTCAATTAATAAAGAGAAGTAATTTTCCTTATCTCCTTCAAATAGCAGTAATCCTGAGTTTATTTTGTTACTTCTTAGCGAATATTTCAAAACAAAATCTCTATTTGAAGGATTCTCATTTTCTGCTGACAACTCAATTTCTGCTGAATTAGCATCGGGATAATGCACATTAATTTTATGCGTTTTGGATGCTATGTTCTGGATCATCATTCCAGCGTTAATATGTACTTCAATATCATAATCATACCTTGCGTTTATACTTTTGTTGGTGTATGGTAGATTAAATACAGTTTCCTTTTCTGTGCTTTCTCCTGTGTATCTTGGTCCAACAACACCAGGAAATACAAATTGATATTCTTTGTTTATAACGGTAATCATTTCGGTATAAAAAATATCAATAGTTACCGTTTCGTTAGGCATAATATTTGCCACTTTCATCTGGAAAACATTTGGCCTGTGTTGGTCTAGTTTTGCAGCTCTTTTACCTTCTTTTATTGCTTTTTTATACACCTTTTCGGCTTTCTCTTTTTTTAAAATCTTAGCTTTTGTAATTCTGTTTCCAACTGTTAACTGCATATTGTGTAAAGCTGCGTTTGTTGACATTGGAAATACATAGGTGGCTTCTATAGGTTCCTTTCCTAAATTTTGATAGGTTTGAGTGAGTTGCACCTGTGCAATTGTACCAACAATTTGAACGTTAGATTTTGTGCTTTTTAAAGGAATATGTGCATTCTTAGTTAGTACTTTTAAATAAGGACTTTCTGCCTTTTGGCTAAAAATATAACCGCTAACACTTAAGAAGAATACTAGGATAAAAGTTCTCATAACTACAGGTTTTAAAATGATTATACATCAAATGTAGTATGAGAACTGGTTTAAATTTTGTGTGTTTTAGAATTCGTTGGGGTTGAATTAGAATTCGTAAAAAATGAAATGATTAATTTAAAATCAATGGGTAATCTATATCTTCAATAGAAATTAATTGTTCTTTAAACCGAGTGTTAATTGCAAGCAATGTATTCAATTCTTCTAGCTCCTGTTTATTAAAAATCAAATACAAATTTTCATGTAAGGTTTGTATGGGGATTTTTCGATTCCCTTTAATACTTGAATGTGACTTCTCCCAATCATCGGGTTTAATTTCTGCTATATGTTTTCTGAATTTTAAGAGCTGTTTTCTATTAAATTCGAAGTAAATATTATTAAAAGTTAAATGATACATCTGACAACTTTTACAGATGGTAAGTTCTCCATTTTTTACTTTTGATATTGTTTTAATGCTATGACACATAATAATTCTAATTTAGTAACAATCGGTTTTAATCTGTTTTGCTTTTTTAAATGTATGCAATGGCCTATTTAGTTGTTGCAATGTGATTTTTTCTAGCACAGATAAAACACCATTCATCATTGCAACAGATCCGCAAATCATAATTGTCCCCTTGTTTTTTAACGTAGATGCAATTAAATCTTCTTTTTTAGCAATCAAATCTTGTACATATTCATTGTTCTCCTGAGAATACGCGATGTGCATGTGTTGTTTTTCAATATTCTTTAGATGAGGTTTGTATAGGTTTAATGACTCATTTGTTTTGAGTCCAAAAAACAAATGAGTATTTGTTTGGTTGTCATTAAGCATTCCTAAAAATGGCGCAATTCCTGTTCCGTTGGCAATTAATATTACTTTCTTCTTTTTTGGTAATTGAAATGCTTTATTTGAATGAATTTTTGCTTTTATTTGCTCTTCATTTTTAAGGTTTAATAATGCATTAGAACACACTCCAAACTCATGTTTTTTAATGCTTAATACAATATCATTGTCAATCTTACCAATAGAGTATAATCGTTCAATATGATCTTCTTTTGGTCTTATTGATAATAAATCCCCAGAAGTAAATTTTATTTTTTTACTAGGCTTTAAGCGAATTAAATAGGTATTGTCTTTGTTTAATTCAGTTTTGTCTACAACAGTAAAATGTTGCTGTTTTTTTGTTTTTTTAACTGTTTGTTTCAAATGTAATTCAGTTCTAATTGTATTGCTAAATTGAATTCCCCAGGTTTTGAAGTCAGCAAATGATTGGTTATTAATTTTCCAAATTGGTAAAATTGAAGTGTAATCAGGGTGATTTTGTAATGCTTCATCTATTTGAATTGCAAACTGGCAATAGTGTGAATATGCCAATGACCCAAAGCCAACAACTGTATAGTTTACAGGAGTGATTGGGGTGTTTTCTTTAAGTTTTTTTAAAAAATTTGTTCCGTTTATAGGTGGCTCTCCATCACCATAAGTTGCGGTTAAAACAATTAAGTTCTTTAAGTTTTTATAGGTTGTGTAACTATTTAAATTGTCTACATAAACAGTTTTCTTAGCCGCTAACAATGCTTTGTATAAAGAGTTTGCAAATAGATTTGTACTACCAGTTTCAGAACCAACAAGGATTACAAATTCTGCTTTGTCTTTATGAAACTTGTTTTTAAGCAAGCTATTTTGTTTTCTTCTTTTTAAGCTAATGACAACCCCAGAATACATAAAGAAAAGTAAAGCAAAACAACTTATCATTAATAGTATTGACCAAATTATAGAGCCTCTACCAGTGTGTAGCAGCAAACTCCAATTTGATAAAATTGTTACTAGAGATATATTTTGATCGCTAATGATTTTACCAGAGTATTGATGAATAATGAACTCCTTGTTTTGGGTTTTTAAGAAGAAATAATCTTCTTCATCTTCAGAAAAAGGAAATTCCAATAATTTTACATCACTTAATTTGACGGATTTAAATAAGGAGAATTCTGAAAGTAGAATCTTTATTTTAGCAGGATTTTCAGTGTAACTATGGTTATGAGTGATTTTTGAATCGGGCAATAATGTAAATTTCTCTAGTGATAAATAAACTCCAGTTAACGTAATTATTATGATTGGAATAAAAGTAAATCGACCAATGATGATATGGTAATATTGTTCAAAATTTTCTTTTACAACTTTAGAAAAAACTCGTTTTATTCCACCTTGTCTTTTAATAATTAAAATACTGCCAGTTATTGTAATTAAGGCCAATAATAAAGAGAAAAGTCCTACTAAAAACCTGCCTGTAGATTTTAGAAATAATGATCTATGTAAATTTGTGATCCATTTATAGAAAGTACTTTTATCAATAACAGTTGCTATTTTATCTCCAGTAAATGGGTTTATATAAAATGTTTCGCTATCTCCGTTTTTTGTAACAACCGATGCCTCAACAAAATGATTGTCATCAATTTTTAAAGAAATAACTTCTGCATATTGTGTATCCAAAACAGCAATGGTTTTAGATAAAGTCTGCGTTTCTAAATTATGAATAGCATGTGGTTCTAGCTGATTCGAAATAGGTTCAAATGCTAAAATAATACCAGTGATTGCTGCAAGAAGTATAAAAAGAGAAGAAGATATAGCCAGTGTAAGATGGCTATATCTCCAAATTGAAATGGTCATTTAATAATTATTTTTGAGGTATCATACGTATGTATCTAATAAAACCTTTCCCTTCAGTTTTACTTTTTACAGATTGTGATGTTAATTCAAACTCAACATCATCTTTGTAGTATTCTTTATCTTCTACAGCAGATTCAAACCTAATTTTATAGCCTTTATCAATTTTATCGTTATCTATATGTATCACGCTAATTGCTCTATTACCACCGCTAATTGTTGCTCCAGTAATGGCGTCAATTTCTGCATGAACTTTTCCTTGAAAATTCCACCATTCTGTAATATCATGATACCATTCATCATCATCACCTTGAACATATAATGTTTTTACATATTCTCCATTAGAATTCAATAATGAAATTGCAACATAGGCACCTTCACCAGCATAATTTTTCATTTGAATCATACATTTGTATTTGGTGCTGTTTGTGGTTGTAAAAGCAGTAATTACAAGTAAAAGTATGAGTAAAGAGGTTATTTTTTTTACCATTATTGTTATTTTAAAAAGCTAATATTTACGTTTTTCAATGCTTCATTTTCTTTAGCTAAATCATACAAAGTTTCGTCAAAATCTGTTTTTACAGTTGTATTTGCTCCTTTGGATATTAAGTATTTCATGATTTTATCGTTTTTAGCAGTCATAACAGCTTTTTGTAATGCAGTTAAGCCTTCCGAATTTTTAGCATTGATGTCAATTTTATAGGTATTGATGAATTTTAACATAGACAAGTTGCGCTTATCTACAGCTAAGTGATATAACGTGTTTCCGTTTTTTTGTGGAGTAGCAACATTCAATCCTTTGGCTTGTAGTAATTCTAATTTAAGTTCAAATTCTTTAATTCTTTTAGAACTATATGTATTGAATACATAATATCCTAAATGATTCCCTTTTTTATCTTTAACAGAAACATCTGCACCTCTATTTATAATGAATTGTACAATGATTGAATTGTTTCTCAATGCTCTTGTTAATGCAGATTGGCCATTTTTATTTTTATGATTGATGTTTTTAGTTTTGGATGTAAAAAGTTTAATAATGGCTAAAGAGTTTCTTGAAACGGCATTTAATAATGCTGTATTTCCATTTTTATCTGCTTGATTTACATCGACTCCTTTATTGATGAAGTAATTTAATGTTGCTACGTCTTTAGTGCGATAGGCCAAATTGTGTAGCGGTGTTTCACCTTGGTTTGTGGTAACGTTTGGTTCAATTCCTAAGCTTTCTATATACTTAAAATAACTCAATGAGTTAGCTCTCTTTGTCGCAAAAAGCATGGCATTTCCACCATTCTTATTTAAAGCTTTATAAGATAAACCTTTGTTGATAAGAATTTCTAACATTTTCATATTTCCCTTTTGAGCCGCATAATTAAATAGACCATTTCCTTCTTTATCTGTACTATGAAGGGGTAAGCCTTTAGATATAAAATAGTCTACCATTTTAAAGTCTGAAAGATTGGAGACAATTAATAAAAGAGCATTTGCACCCTTTGGAGTTTTGTCTTTTCTAATATGTACGCTGTGTTTTATTAAAAGATCATATAATTTTGTGTTTTTAACACCAGCATTCGCCGTAAAGTTTAGTACAGAATATCCTTTGTCATCAATAACATCTGTCTTTGCACCGTTTTCTAATAGGTGTTTTACAATTGTTATATTGTTTTTATAAGAGGCCCAAAAAATATAGGTTCTACCATCATGTGTTAGTTTATTAACATTGTTTCCTTTTTTAGAAAGCAAATGCTTAATAACCTTTGCATCTGCATTTTCTAATAATGCATACACTACTGCATCAAATCCAGATCTATTTAGTGTTGTAGCACTATTGCCTTCTTTTATCTTTTGCTCTACTTGAGCTATTGTTGGGTCTGTTTTCCAAAAAGTTCTGCCTATAAAAATGTTCTTAGTTTGTGCATTTATTGTATAAATACTACAAAATAGCACTAAAAATAAAGTGGTTCTCATTAAATTTTTCATGATTATTTTTTTACAAATGATTCAATAATTTTACTCATTTCTACTTCTTTAGTAACTTTGTTAGAAAATAAATACTTGTATAAAAGTTTATTTTTCACTTTCTTTTTAAGAGTTAAGTCGGTGTTTCTATTGTAAACATCGTCCCATTTATTTCTAACTAACTGCCACTTTTGAGAATTTTTATTCCACCAAACTTGAGCCGCTTTACATTTATTATCGGCAACTTTTACATAGGTATTATATCCTTTCTCTTTTGCGATAATTTCATTTTTAGTATTAGATTTTAAGACTTTATCGTTATTCTGATCATGTACCCAACCATAATTTGTAATTTCATGTCTATTACCTCTTGATGTAATATTATAATCACTTCTTTTAGTGTACTCTCTTCTAGGCAACGGAGCATTTGTTGTATTTTCCCAATAGCTTTTCCCATCTACATGTACCCATGTCGCTGAACCTTCATAGCGTGGGCTATCATCTACCTGATATACTTTTTGAGTCCATTGCTTTCTAACTTCTTTTTTAGTCTTTTTGTTATAATCCCAAGAGTTATTACCTGCATAGGTATAAAAATCTTGGTTTTGATAAATCCAATCTTGCCTCCAATGTTTTACAATATGTGGTTTTGCTGGGTTTCCAACTTGCAATAAATGTTGAATTGAAATTTTATTGTTTTCATCAATGATAACCTGAGCCCATTCTAAAGCTTTGTCTGCTTTTGTTTTTGATGGTTTGTAATTGGCGTCTTTACTATAGTTAAAGGTTTCTGCAAAATTGAAAGTTACTTCAAAGCAACCGCTCATTTCTTTTATTGCTGTTCTGTCTTTTTTCTTTTTGCTCTGTGAAAAAATAGCGTTTGATGTTAATACGCAAATAGCAATTAATAAGATTGTTTTCTTCATTATTCTAATTCTTAATAGTGATTATTTATTTTCAACAAAAATATAAAATTTATTTAGATTGAATAAGAATAAAGAATATATTTGCAAGAAATTTATAAAGAATGATTCTAAATAGAGTTTTAGGTTTGAGTTTTACATTGCTGTTTTTTGCTGGGTATGCTCAAGAAAGAAATCAAAATAAAATAGATACAACAAAAGTAAATCAATTAGAAGAAGTAGTAATTACAGCAACAAGAACTGTAAGGCAGTTATCTTCTGTTCCATTGGCAGTGACGTTGGTGTCAAATAAAGAAATTAAAAGAGCGGGAACAACGCGATTGAAAAATATTTTACAAGAACAAACAGGAATTGTTTTTGTGACAAGTGCAAGTGGTTTTGAAGGAGTTCAAATGCAAGGTTTAAATGCTGCTTATACGCTAATATTAATAGATGGGGTTCCTCTTATTGGTAGAAGTTCTGGAATGTTAGATCTAAAAAGGATCACTGTAAATAATATTAAACAGATAGAAATAGTAAAAGGTCCTTCTTCTAGTTTATATGGTTCTGAAGCGATTGGTGGTGTTATTAATATCATAACAAATACACCAAATAGAGCTATAAGTAAAGGGAATGTTCACTATTATTTTAAGGGAGGTAAGAGAAATGAATTGGATTTAAGTTCAAACTATGTCTATAATAAAAATCAATTCGGAATTAATGCTGGATTAAATTTTAACTCAAGTGCTGGTTATGATTTATCTCCAAAGACGCTTGGTAATACAACAAACCCAAATACTAATTTTACTGGGAATTTTGGTTTGAAAACTAGGCTTAATAGCAAATTAAAACTCCATTTTTCTAATAGGTATTACCATCAAAATCAAAAAATACGCGGTAATGTAAACGCTGTAAAAGAGTATAATTTGAATACTAAAATGAGTCATAGTGTATCTAAAAATGTACATGTAGATTACACATTTTATGCAACTACATATAAAACGGAAAGTGTTTTTAATGGGAGTAAATCTTATTACAATCAGACATTAGTAAGGCCAGAAATAAGAGCGATTGTTAAAATTGGTAAAAACGAAATTATTGGTGGTATTGGAGCAAGTTTCGATGCGCTAGATAGAACGTTTTTTGAGAAAAAAGAAGCATTCAAAACACAATATGTATTTGGACAATATGATTTTAAACCAACTGAAAACTTAAATTTAATAGTAGGAGCAAGGTATGACCAACATAATAAGTACAAATCAGCTTTTTCTCCAAAGATTTCAGCGAGATTCCATTTAAATGATTGGTTGGCAATAAAGTCATCAGTAGGTTTTGGTTTTAAAGCTCCAGATTTTAGACAATTATTCTTCAATTTTAATAATTCAGCTGGAGGGTATGTGGTGTATGGCGTTAGAACAATGCACGATCTGTTTGGTCAAAATTCTCAAGTGATAGACCAAGTTGCTAAAGATTTAAATCCAGAAAATTCTATTGGATATAATATAGGTTTTCAATTGAAACCGACGAATCATTTAAAAATAAATGTAAATATTTTTAGAAATGACATCAAAGATTTAATAAATACAGCTGTTTTTAATGGTGTATTGCCTGGGCTAAATCCTAATACCCGCGTATTTTATTATGAGAATAGGAATAAAGTATATACACAAGGTCTTGAGTTAGATGCCAAGTTAAAACTAACTGATAATGTTACAATTTCTGGGGGATATCAATTTTTAATAGCCAAAGATAAAGAGCAAGAAGAGCTCATAAAATCTGGTTCAATTTATTATCGTAAAACCCCTAGTTCTCCATCACAAAAACTACAAATCAAAGACTATGTTGGTTTGGCAAACAGATCAAAACATACTGCCAATCTAAAGGTGTTTTATCAAAATTACAAACATGACTTTAATGCAAATATCAGAGCAATTTATAGAAGTAAATATGCATTGTATGATACTAATAATAGCCAACAAATAATTGACAAATATGACGATTTTGTGAAAGGAAATATGCTAATAAACGCTTCTTTTTCTAAATCAATTTACAGCATTGCAGAATTCCAATTTGGAATCGATAATTTATTTAATTCTAATGGGATTCAGAATGAGAAATTATTTCCAAATAATGATGCTGTGTTAAGAATTGGGAGAACCTTTTTTGGAAGAATTCAACTCAATTTTTAGAGTCAGGAAACAAATAGAACAATCAAAAATAAATACAAATAATTAAATTAAGTTAAAAATGAAAACTATCAAATCAATTTTTTTAATCACTTTAGTGTCATTATTCATAGCATCTTGTTCAAGTAATGATGTTGAATCAGAACCAGTAGTAGCAAAACAAGCATTAAATATACATGCGCCAGCTACAATAGATTATACCGTAAATCCACCATCAGAAGCAGGGACATTTACAAAATTCAGTTTTGAAACAGGTACTATTGTTACGGATGATGCTTGGGATATTGCTTTTAGAGGAACCACAATTTTGATAAATGGTGGCGTTAAAGTTGGATTGACAGACGAGCCTACAAGAACTGGGATCGGGTCACTTTCTCTACAAACAGGAGCATTTGGAGAAGTTTTAATTGCCCCAAATGATTCAGAATTTAAACAAGACCAGTCTGGTACCTTGGCATTACCAAAAAGTACTTGGTATAGCTATAATCCTCAAAATCATATAATAAGCGCTGTTGCAGGAAAAGTACTAATCATTAAAACACATAATAATCATTATGTAAAAATGGAGATTTTAAGTTATTATAAAGATCAAGATACCTCAAATGATTCGCGGTATTATTCATTCAATTATGTGTACAATCCAAATATAGACGATAAAAATTTTAAGTAGTTGTTGATTAGTACGAGTAAGGCTGTTTAGGAGAAATCTTAAGCAGCTTTATTTATTATAAATAACTAATTTTGTTGGGTTCTTAATCGTAGTTTCATCAGCAAAAGACAATACATATTGCTCAACTTTTTTAGCAACCCTTGGTTGTGGAAATAGCAATACTTTATTCACATCTCCAGCCCATTCGTTTAAATATAGTACAGTCATGTTCTCATTAGTGCGATAATATTTTTGAACCACTTTAGGTAGCTTATCTTTTAAAGAACCATCAATTTGAATGTAATAATAATCTAGCTTAGAAGTAAAAAAGCTAAAAGATAGTAAATGATCCCAGCCACCAAATAAATTACTGAATGGTAGTATAAATGTAAACATGAAAATCAATCCTTTTTGAGGTGAAATAATTTGACTAAAAAAATCAAAAACTGTTTCCGTTTTTAAGAACCAAAACAAGATGATCGCACTAAAAATATTCTGAATATTCCAGGGAATTACATTAAAACCATAGCCTAAATACAATAACATGATAATAATGATAGTATGCATGGATACAATTCCGATTACTGCTAGCTTTCTTGTTTTATTAAAGAGTAAGAGTATTCCTAAACTAGCTTCTAGCCAGGGAACAGCATAGGTAAAGTATTGAAGTATGGTATTCGGAATAAAACTAAAATGCTTGACTAAAGCATGCATCCATTGTTCATAAAAAATATCATTTAATTTATGAACTCCACTCCAAAAATAGGTGGCCAAAAAGATAAGAATTATTGTGTTGAGTATTTTTTTAGAATCCGTGTTTTTAGGAAAAAGAACAATAGCCAATATGGTTAATACGCTTTGATAGAAATAGGGTTGTAATCTATTTTGATCTACCAAAGAAAGAAATAAGTAGAGTAGTAGTACTGACCAACCCAACCAACGTTTAGGTTTGAATATGTAGGCTACTTGTCCAACAAAAAACAGACCAGCAAAAATAGTGTCAAAAGGAGAAGTTGGAATAGGAATCCAATCAAATAGAGGAATTACAGGGAAATTTTTATCTGTAATCCATAAATCTGGGGCATACAACATCATTGCTAATGTTGATAGAATTGCTAAAATCCGAATTGCATTAATTTTTTGATGTGATTCTAGGTTTAACATATTATGAAGTTACCAATTTCTCTTTTAAATAAGTTGCAGTATATGATTTTTTATCCCGAATCAATTCTTCAGGGGTTCCTTGAAATAATAGTTCTCCACCTTTTTTACCACCTTCTAAACCTAGATCAATAATATAATCTGCGCATTTAATCAATTCAATATTATGTTCTATCACAATAATAGAATGCCCTTTATCAATTAATGCATTAAAAGAATCTAATAATTTTTTAATATCATGAAAGTGTAATCCGGTTGTAGGTTCATCAAAAATAAACAGCGCTTTGTCTTTGGTGTTTCCTTTTACTAAAAACGAAGCCAATTTAATACGTTGCGCTTCACCACCCGATAGCGTAGAAGAAGACTGTCCTAATTGTACATATCCCAAGCCAACATCTTGCAATGGTTTTAATTTTTGAACTATTTTATGTTGTTCCTGTTCGGTGAAAAAAGCGACAGCATCATCAATCGTAGAATTTAAAACGTCATCGATAGATTTTCCGTAAAAAGTAATTTCTAAAACTTCTTTTTTAAACCGTTTTCCATTACATGTATCACATTCCAAATGCACATCGGCCATAAATTGCATTTCAATAGTAACTTCTCCTTCTCCTTTGCAAACTTCGCAACGACCACCTTCAACATTAAAAGAAAAGTGCTTTGGCTTATAGTTTCTTATTTTCGACAATTTCTGATTAGAGAATAAACTCCGAATATCATCATATGCTTTTATATAAGTTACTGGGTTTGATCTAGAAGAACGTCCAATTGGGTTTTGGTCAATAAACTCAATGTGTTTTAAGTTTTCAAACGACCCTTTTATTTCTGTAAATTGTCCAAGTTTATCTCCATAACCAATAATTTTTTTCTGCAGGGCCGGAAATAATATTTTTTTAACCAAGGTGCTTTTTCCACTACCAGAAACTCCAGTAATTACCGTTAAGTTATTTAAAGGAAAAGTAACATCAATATTTTTTAAATTGTTTTCTCTAGCCCCAATTACTTCTATAAAATTATTTGTTTTTCTTCTAGATGTTGGGACTTCAATTTTTAACTGTTCATTTAAATATTTAGCCGTTAAAGAATCAGATTTAAGTATGTCTTTAAACTTTCCTTCAGCAACAACATGTCCACCAAAAGTTCCTGCTTCTGGACCAATATCGATAATATAGTCAGCAACTTTCATAATATCTTCATCATGTTCTACCACAATAACTGTATTCCCTAAATCGCGTAAATCTTCAAGAACCCCAATTAATCTCTCAGTATCTTTTGGATGTAAACCAATACTTGGTTCATCTAAAATATACATAGAGCCAACCAAACTACTACCTAACGATGTTGCCAAGTTAATTCGTTGACTTTCTCCTCCAGAAAGGGTGTTAGATGTTCTGTTAATGGTTAAATAGCTTAAACCAACATCTTGTAAAAATTGCAATCTATTATTGATTTCTGTCAACAGTCTTTTTCCAATTTTGAAGTCGTATTTATCTAACTTAATGGAATTAAAAAAAGCAGACAATTCATCTATTGGTAACGAAACCAATTCAGAAATAGTCTTGTCAAAAACCTTAACGTAATTTGTTTCTTTACGCAAACGATTTCCATTACAATCGGTACATTTTGTTTTACCCCTGTAACGAGAAAGCATTACTCTATTCTGAATTTTATAGCTTTTCTCTTCTAGTTTTTGGAAGAAATGATGAATTCCATTAAAATGCTGATTTCCATTCCAAACCAATTCTTTTTGAGTTTCTGATAACTCAAACCATGGTTTATGAATTGGAATATCAAAATTAAACCCATGATTAATTAAACTGTCTTTATAATCTCTAAAGGTGTCTGACTTAAAGGGTAAAATGGCATCTTCATAAATTGATAATCCAGTATTTGGAATTACCAAGTCTTCATCTATTCCAATTACGCTACCATAACCCTCACAAGTTGGACAAGCTCCATAAGGATTGTTAAAGCTGAATAAATGTGTGTTTGGTTCTAAAAATGTAATTCCGTCTAACTCAAATTTGTTACTAAACTCAACAACTTTAGAAGTGCTTAAATTTTCTATTGTACAGGTTCCTTTACCTTCAAAAAAAGCAGTTTGAATCGCATCTGCTAATCTGTTGTAAAAATCTTCATCATCTTTTAAAACAATTCGATCGACCACTAATTGTAGTACTTCTTTTTTATGCGTATCAAAAGGAAAATCTTCAATTCTAAGAATAGAATCTCCCATTTTTACCCGTGCATATCCTTGCTGAGAAAATACATTTAAAAGCGTTTTTAAATCTCTGGTTTTATCCAAATAGATAGGAGCTAATAAAAGTAGTTTTGAACCTAATTCATATTTCTTTATATGTTTGATTACATCTGCAACTGTGTCTTTTTTTATTTCTTTATTAGAAACTGGTGAAAAGGTCTTTCCAATTCTAGCATATAATAACTTTATATAATCGTAAATCTCAGTTGATGTTCCAACAGTAGATCTTGGATTTGTAGAATTCACTTTTTGTTCTATGGCAATAGCGGGTGCAATTCCTTTAATATAATCTACTTTAGGTTTGTGCAATTTACCTAAAAATTGACGTGCATAAGAAGACAAACTTTCTACATATCTCCGTTGCCCTTCTGCATACAGCGTGTCAAAAGCTAAAGAAGATTTTCCAGAGCCAGAAAGCCCTGTAATTACTACTAGTTTATTTCTTGGTATTACAACATCAATATTTTTTAAATTATGCAATTTTGCACCTTTAATAATGATGTTTTCTTTTGGATTTATGCTGTTTAAATCTAATTTCATTTCTAAAAAAAGTAAGCGTTAAAAATACCATTTTTTCAAATAATAAAATCATTTATTTTACTTAATTATGTTATTTAATTTGCGTTTACGGATAATTTTTGCCATATTTGAACTAGTTATTCACTTAAAAATACGCATATAGAATAAAATTACTTTAACCATTTATTAAAAATAATAGGAACCAGAAAGCAAACTTGCTTTCTAAAAGTAATTTATAATGCGTAAAAACTCAACCCTAGATAGCACATTAGTAAGTAATTACATTAAAGGTGATGAAGCATCTCTTGAAATTTTAATTAAGAGACATCAACAACGTTTATTCAGCTTTATTTATAGTAAAGTAAAGGACAAGGATATAACGGAAGATATTTTTCAAGATACTTTTATAAAGGTAATACGAACTTTAAAGAAAGGAAATTACAACGAAGAAGGTAAGTTTTTACCTTGGGTAGTGCGTATTTCCCATAATTTAATTATTGATCATTTTAGAAAATCTAACCGAATGCCAACTTTTAGAAATACAGATGAATTCGATATTTTTTCTGTGTTGGGAGATGGTGTTTTAAATGCAGAAAAAAAACTGATTAAAGAGCAAATACATTCAGATGTAAGAGAACTAATAAATGAGTTACCTGATGAGCAAAAACAGGTGTTAGTAATGCGAATTTATAACGATATGAGCTTTAATGAAATATCTGAGAATACAGGTGTAAGTATAAATACGGCATTGGGAAGGATGCGTTATGCGTTAATAAATTTGAGGAAATTAATTGAAAAAAATAAAATTATTTTAGTGAATTAAATACTAAAAATAAAAACGCATCGTTATTATGTTAACAATCAGGTAATAAAACCATTTATATGATGCAACTTTACTCTAAGAAGTCTCTCGAATGTAGAGAGCAACCTAGAAAAGAAACAATTCAATTTTTAGTTAACTTTTCAAAATCATTAAAAGTAATAAAAACTAAATCCGACTTTGTCATTGAATTGAATTTGAATTAAGAGGGAAAAGCCTTAACTGCCAGTTGAGGCTTTTTTTATGTCTTATTTTTCTTATAGTATTCTTCTAAGACCGATTTTCTTCCAATGGTTTTGGTAATAATATCGTTTTCTAAATTCCATCCTCTCGCAGGAGAATATTCTCTACCATACCAAATAATTTGTAAATGAAGGTCGTTCCACAATTCTCTAGGAAACAATCGTTTTGCATCTTTTTCTGTTTGCACAACATTTTTTCCGTTGGTTAAATTCCACCGAAACAACAATCTATGAATATGTGTGTCAACAGGAAACGCGGGTACTCCAAACGCTTGACTCATTACAACACTTGCAGTTTTATGTCCAACAGCAGGTAACTCTTCTAGTCCTTCAAAACTTTGAGGAACTTCACCATTGTATTTATCAATCAATATTTTTGACAAACCATAAATGCCTTTACTTTTCATAGGAGATAACCCACAAGGTCTAATAATCTCTTTAATTTCTTCTACACTCATCTTTATCATGTCAAAAGGATTATCGGCTTTAGCAAATAAGATTGGTGTAATTTTATTAACCCGAACATCTGTACATTGTGCAGATAATAATACAGCTATTAACAGTGTATATGGATCTTTATGATCTAGTGGAATTGGTATTTCTGGATAGGTGTTTTCTAAAGTGTCAATTACAAAATCTACCTTTTCTTGTTTTTTCATACAATAGCGTTAGAAAGTTTCAAAGTCTGCAAGTTACAAAGTTAAAGTAGAATTAAAATTTATTTTTAGTCAAAAACATACTTTGCTACGTTGTACCTTTGTAATTAAAATAAAAAAGATGACGACATTAAAAGTAGGTGATAAAGCACCAAATTTTGAAGCGCTAGATAATAAAGGAAATTCCATAAAATTGACAGATTATAGGGGTAAAAAATTAGTATTGTTCTTTTACCCAAAAGCAAGCACTCCGGGTTGTACTGCAGAAGCATGTGACTTAAGAGACAACTATCAATCTTTTTTAGCTAAAGGATACGCTATTTTAGGAGCAAGTGCAGATTCAGCCAAAAGACAACAAAACTGGATTGATAAACACGATTTGCCTTTTCCGCTATTAGCAGATGAAGACAAAGTAGTAATCAACGCTTTTGGTATTTGGGGACCAAAGAAGTTTATGGGACGTGAATATGATGGAATCCATAGAACAACATTTGTAATTGATGAAAACGGAATCATTGAAGACGTAATTGCCAAAGTGAAAACTAAAGAGCATGCTGCTCAAATATTATCATAAAAAAACCGAGCTATGTAGCTCGGTTTTTTTACATTCAATAGCGAATCTAGTTTTCGTATAAATATTTTGCTGCTGCGTTGGCCATTTTACGCTGGCTGTGACCAATACCAGGAATCACTTTTAATTTCCAATTGTATTTAAAACCCAGCCCTTTGGCAGTTTGTAAACTATGCTTGTAAAAATATGTCCCTCTTGCCAATCTATGTGTTCCTTGAATATCAACGGTTTTAGAACGTAGTATTTTTCCACCATTTTCATCTGCATTGTCTAATTCACCTAAAAATATCGTTAGCTTTTTTCTAAATGATTTTTTTAAGTTTCTCTTCTTTGTATTTGTGTTTTTAATTCCGAATGGATAATCCGTTTGATATTCAGTTGGAGTATAAGATCCAGCATTTGATGCTAAAATTCGATCTGCTATAGAATTTGGGTAGAAAATTGTAAATCGATGTAAAATCTGCCCACCAGCAGAGTGCCCAAACATATCATATTTCTTTGTTTTTAATTTTAGCGACTTTTTAGCTAATGAAAAAATTCTGTCAAAATCACTATATATCCATACACCAGGATCTGGATTGAAATTAAATTCAGCTACATTTTCATCCATCCAAACTTGATTTGTTCCTTTTTTATACCTAAACCCTTTACTTAAATCCAATACTGTAATCATGTTTCCTAAATGATATCCTCCATAATTGTAATTTTTTTCAGGGTACGAAGGTGAAAGGATCAACACATTGTGTTTTTCTGAAGTTTGAATCCAAGAGTCTCTATAGCTATCACCATTTCTTCCCGAACCGGGAATAACAAGTAGTACTTTTGTTGATGTATTGAAATTCTTTGGTTTGTGATAATACACGGTAAGATCAACGTTCTCAAATCCTTTTCCTCCATTGATTATAAAAGATCCTGAGCCTTCATTAATTTCTAACTTGTTTTGTGCAGTAGTGTAATTAATTGTGCTTATAATTGTTAATATCAACCCGATAATTTTAATTTTCATTGTATTTGTTTTTTAATGATTTATATTTTAATTCCTCAAAAGTCATCAATAAATAAAGTGCAATAAAAAAATATCGTCAATTGTAAGTTTACAAATGATGAATGAAAGGATTAAGTGTGTGCTTTTAATTTATAGGTAGTTACCAGTAATTAATGTGTAGTACAAGGAAATTCATCTACTTCGAGTAATTGAACCAAGTTATTCTGTATTTTTGAGCATATGAATACATTTTTTACACCATACATTAACGGTATACTTCAAAAACGTTGGCTAAGTCATGTTATTTTTTGGGTGCTATTGTTGTTTAGTTATTCATTAGCAATGATTAATGGGTACGACTCCTTTTATAAATCATTTAATCGAAATTTAATATTACTGATTCCGCAAATATTGGCATCGTATTTTATCATCTATTATTTGAATCCAAAATATTTATATCAAAAAAAATATATTGCCTTTGCAGTGCTATTTGTAATCGGAACTTATGTGTTTTCTATATTAGCGAGGGTGCTTTTAGTACATGTAATAGAAGAATTATATAGAGAGTTACCGTTTAGAAAAGAGTCTCTATATGAGATCGCAACGGATTTAAAAAAACTATACAAAGATTTTTTTTATAGAGTGTATTTGCCTGTCTTTTTGGTAGTAAGTATCAAGTTGATAAAAGAGCGGTTTGAAGAGAAAAACAGACAGGAAGTTTTAAAGAATGAAAAGGTAACTGCAGAATTGAATTTTATGAAGGCACAAATTCACCCTCATTTTCTATTTAATACCTTAAACAATTTGTATGTATTAACTTTGCAAAAATCAGACAAGGCCTCAGAAACGGTATTGAAATTGTCAGAAATGTTAGATTACATGCTCTATAAATGCAACTCTAACCGAGTAACAATTGCAGAAGAAGTTCAATTAATTCAAAATTATATCAACTTAGAACAGCTGCGTTATGGAGATCGATTGGAAGTAGTTTTTAATATGAATATTGATTCTGATCAAACTAAAATTGCGCCATTAATTTTAGTTTCTTTAATAGAAAATGCTTTTAAACACGGAGCGAGTGGTTCTGTTGTAGCTCCAAAAATAGCGATAGAATTTCGAGTTGAAAATAATGAGTTGAAATTTTCTATTTATAATACAAAACCTGTGCAAGTTCAAAAAGATGAAACTAACTTTAAAAAAGGAATTGGCTTAAAGAATATTAAAATCCAGTTGTCTTTAATTTATCCAGAGAAATACCATTTAGAAATTAAAGAAACGAAAGAATCTTATCTTGTTAATCTAAACATTAAACTAGCCTAAAAGTGAAGATAAATTGTATAATTATTGATGATGAACCTTTGGCTGCAGCTTTAATTGAAGCTCATGTAGCAAATATTCCGAACTTAACTATTATTGCAGTATGTAGTAATGCTATGGAAGGGTTTGAAGTATTGAAAACACAAACTGTAGATTTAATTTTTTTGGACATTCAAATGCCTTTGTTAACAGGGATTGAGTTTTTAAAATCGTTGAGCAATCCGCCAAAAGTAATTTTTACCACAGCATATAGAGAGTATGCTATAGAAAGCTATGAGCTAGAAGTTGTAGATTATTTATTGAAACCAATTTCATTTGACCGTTTCTTTAAGGCGATCAATAAGTTTTTTAAGAGCATTGAATCTTCTGCTCCAGTTAAAGCAACTATCGATTCTCAAGAGACTTCAGGTTTTATTTACGTGAATTCAAATAAGAAACACCATAAAATCTCTTTTTCAGAAATACTATATGTAGAAAGTATTAAAGATTATATCCGGATTCATTTACATGATAAAACGATTGTAACGAAAGATAAAATAAGTGAATTTGAACATAAGTTGCCTGCAAATTTCTTAAGAACACATAGATCATATATTGTAAATGCTGATAAAATTACAGCGTTTACTGTACATGATATTGAAATTGGAAGCATAGAAATTCCAATTGGAATTAGTTATAAAAAGCAATTGTTAGAAAAATTGAAAGTATAATTAATTTACTATTGAAGAGTTTACTAGTTGTAAGCACAATTGTAAATAACTTAAATCTAATTTTTTTGTATTATTTATCTTTGAAGGTAACTGCCCTGTGATAGATTTTACAAAAACAGAAGCCGTTAAAAATGTCCCCAAAAAAGTAGGGTGACTTCCATCTTCAGTATACAAATCAAACTCTGGATGCGTTTTTAAAGCTTTTGTCCAAACTTCTCCAACCATAACTATTTCACCTTTGTTTATGCGTGCTGCTTCTTTGTAAACGGTGGTAATTGTATTTTGAGTATGTGGAGTTTTTTCTCTTGACCACGTAGCAAAAAAATAGGGTTTAGCTCCGTGTCTTTTTATATAGTCACTTAGCTTTTTAGAATACAGTAGAAACTCTTTTTTATTTGTTAGTGTTCCCATACTTTGCTCTTGTATAACAACAATATCAAAGTTTCCATTTTTAATAAGGTTTTTGGTTTTTAATCCACGCTCTTGATTAAAATGATATTTCAATCGAGCACCGCCAACAGCACTCATCTCAGTTTTTATATACGTAGAAGTACTTTTAGAAAGTTCTGAGACCATTTTAGGTAAATCAGAATAATATGTATAGCTATTCCCTACAAACAGTACATTTAAGGTGTCTCTTTGAGCAAAAGAGGTATAGTTGCTTGCGAATAATATCGATATTAATAAGCTACGAAAAAGGAACTTCATTAATCGTCAATTTTATTAAAAGTAAACCTTCCGTTAAAAACCATTATTTTATCAGTATTAAACTTAACTCTTGCCCCAGTTTCTAGATCTATAAAGGTGTTTTCTCCTGTTGGGGTTAAGGTATTAATTTCTCCACTATTTGGATCATGAACAGTTAACTTGTTATTTTTAACTTTTACATGAGCAAAATAATCACCAATGCCATTTACTTGAAAATTGAGTTTGTATTTTCCTGTTAAGTTCTTAAGTTTCTCCAAAGGGATGTCAATAGTTTCAATAACTTTTTGTTTGTTTATCCCCCAGTTATATTTTTTAGAAATTGCTCTTAGAATTTCAGATATTAATTTCCCGCCACTGTCAGCATTCGTCATTACTATTACAGCGCTCCCTTTGTTTGCAAAAGAAATAAATTCATTCGTAAACCCTCTGTTTTTACCACCATGTCTAAAAATAAGTGAATCCTTTTCCCATTGTAAAGACGGACCTAGTCCCCAATTATTTTTGTGTTTGGTAAGCATTTGGTCAATGGTTCTTTTAGTTAAGACTCCATTTTCTTTTCCTGCTAATATTTGTTGTACTTCAATAGCATATTTTGCCAAATCTGTTGGTGTGGTCCATAAACCTGCAGCAGCTTGTTCTGGGTAATTGTTCCAAAAACCTTCTGCTATTTCTCCTTTAGAATTGTATGCTGCACTTGCATTGATATGATATTTTGCACTTAATGGTTGTTGGTATGTGCTATTACTCATACCTAAAGGAGTTAAAAAGTTTTCCGCCATATAACCTTCTAACGATTTTTTACTTGTGTCTTCAACAATCTTTTCCATTAATGTATAGCCGCCCCCAGAATAGCGCCAAATACTATTCGGAATGGTATCTACGAATATTTTTGAAGTATTTCCTTGGCCATTTAACACTTGAATTATTGAAGGAAATGAATCTTTTTGTTCGTAGCCAGGGAATCCGTGAACCGTCATTCCTGCTGTATGCGTTAACAATCTTCTTAGCGTTACTTTTTTTGTAGTTGTAAATTTATTTGCGGGAATTTGCCAATCTTTTAAATAGGTGTTTACATCGGTGTCTAAATCTAGTTTTCCTTCTTCAACGAGTTTTAATGC
>MAAC01006583.1_pt1 | contig 21369 bp, 14 predicted proteins | sample 1115981 | NCBI WGS metagenome assembly MAAC01 (sample SAMN04961126, study PRJNA320927) | seawater metagenome | isolation source: sample BD02T64 sea water enriched with oil for 64 days | place: USA:Gulf of Mexico | collected 2013-07-27
AAACTGAATGGGGAAATACAATCCGGCAACAATGCCCCATTGATGATGTATAGCGAAAGCCAACTTGATTGGCCCTATGTTGAATCATTAGAAGCGGATAATGCAAAACTGTTAGAAGTGGCATCTAAGCTTGACCTAACCGCCTATAGCCAGGATAAACATTTTAAAAATGCCGCAGGTGATATGGGCAGTATTGAGGATGCGTTGTTGGATCAGTATTTTGATCCAGAAGAACATGAATATCTGGTGGTAAGTGAGAAAGGAAAAGACTTGAGGGGGTATCGAGATACGTTGGTGCCGGTGGTGTATCTTCCTGTCGCTAAAGATAAGTTTATTCTTTGTGTTCAAGATGATAAAGGTAAAAAATTGCGTAATAAAAAAGTGACTTTCGATCTTGGCGGAAGAACCATTGATGATGTTACTGACCGCAATGGAATAATCGAGATAACATTGAAAGATGGAGATTCTATTAATGGTACGTTTCAGTTATTTGACGATGAAGCATTGTTAAATAGCAGTCACCAAGGAAAGATAGAAATGGCGCAGGGTTTAATTGAAGACGTATCTACTGTCAAAGGCCAGCAAACCCGTTTTAATAATTTGGGTTATAACGCTGGTGTTGTTGATGGTATTAACGGTAAAAAAACCAAAGCGGCGGCAACAAGTTTCCAGCGCGACAATGCACTAGGTGTTGATGGTATTTGCGGCCCTAAAACTCAGGCTAAACTCAAGAAAATTTACAAGCAATAGGTTCAAGGATATGACAAAACAATTACCGGATATGGTTTTTTCGAAAAACAAGGTAAATATCCTTGTTATACGGTCTGATGGTGATGTAGAAATCGAGCTCAAAACACCTGATGGCGAACCTGTTTCGGGGGCTAGTTATTTAATCAGAAAACTAGACGGCGAGGAAATAACCGGAAGGCTCAATGATAACGGTTACGCAAAAGTTGTATCAGATAATTTAGCAGGAGCAACGATTGAGTTTGAAGAAGGTCGTGCTCTATCAGAACAAAAGGTAGGCTAAAAGGCTAGTCGAAAGCATATCGTGGCGAGATAACGGAACAGGAAAAAATGATGGAAACTGAAACAAAAGACTACTATGCGCTTTACGATGAACTGTATTATCTGCTAGGAAAAATAAGTTTAATAAATCGCTTATCGGAAAACCTACAACTTAAAAAAAATGATGTCTTGGAGGGTATTCAGCAAGTAAAAAAAGACAACATTCCTAAAGCGAAAGTCCAAGCCGCTAAAACAAAATCAGAAGAACTGAAATGGCAAGATTTCGAAATCCGAAGTTTGCAACAAAAAATACGTTCAAAAAAATACACCATTGAAGTGCAGTCAAACGAAGACGACTTGGAAGATTATGAAGTCAGGGAGCTACAGCGCTTCAAACGAGAGGTACTAGAGCTAGGAACCCGATTGGCAACAATGCAAGCATCCTATCAGCAACTGTTGGACAAAGACCTTGACTACACGTTCTATATTAAAAAGGACTGGGTGTTAGAACAATCGTTGGAAGACATCACTAAGCAAGAAAAAGCGTACGAGCTCCAGCTGAGTATACTGCATGAGAGTTTACAAGCGCTAGAAACTCAGCACGGTGTTATCATTGAAAAAGAAGACGGGACGTATGTCTCTGCTGGTGATGCTGCGACTACATTTATTACAAATCGCAGAACACAAGCCTCAGATAATTTCAAAAAGACAATCACAAATCTTGACAAGAAAATTAAAGCTGCATTTGAAAAAGAAAAAACAACCGATTTCCTAGAAACGCAGGATAGGTACAAGACCCTTCTCAAACATCATTACAGAGATTGTAATATTACCCGAGAAGCGGTTCTCTATAATCTTTGTGTTAGAAAGGCTAAAACCCAAACCATCAAGGATTTTGACAAGGATCAGGCTGAACGGCAAGCGGCTCAAGAAAAAGCTAAGGGTAAAGACAGAAGAGCTGTTGGAAAAGAAATACGCCACGATAAACGCGCTAATTTGAAAGCCCACTTTTCTTCTATTCAAGAACAATACGCGACTATTCCAAAAAAAACAGCACCCATCCGATTAAAATACAAGGATGCAGTCGGTGGTATGGTCAAAAATACCCGTGTTGTTTGCTGGCAATACGTCGGCGATACAGATATGCCGTCAATATACAGCCAATCCCCTGGACGAATACATTCTGTTTTTCACGCTAAAACTGATGAATACGGATTTTTACGCGGTATTCGCAACCTTATACACGTCCCCAAAGATGCCCGTTCGAAATATATGAGCTATTCGATAAGTAAAAATGCTCTACATACTTTTTCAGTGAACGTTCATAAGCAGAAAGCATCGCCCATGCAGAGTGGGAGTGACACCAAGCTCTTTTCTCTTATGGATAACGATCACCTGTTAACGTTGGAAATCGGAACACGATACGGATTTATGATAGTGCCAACAGACTGTGATTTTAAGACCGATGATCTTATGGCATTAGCAACAGAGGATCATGAAAATTCGCCTGAAAGCGGCCCTGTAGCCACCATTTATACCATAGAGGGTGGCCAAGGCGTTATGCAGTCAACGGAGGTGTATTGCACATTGCCAGGCTGGACTGTACGTATCAAGAGCGTCGTTCAGGAAATACGTCTGTGGCAGAAACGGTATCAAAAAACGGTAGAGCATCGAGTAAGAGACCTTTCCGTTTTAAGCGAGATGCAACAATGCGCGGATATTAATCTAAAGTACCCAGGTACTGAGATAAGCAAGGACGAACTTAGAGAAAGAGAAGAGTTACCCCTAGCCTTGGATGTGATGCGGTCACATATTAGTGGCTTGTTAGAAACTCCAGATGAGTTTCATAGTCCCGAACATAAAGGTTATGAAGATCAGGTAAATCGTCTTGCTAGAAAGCTCATGAAAATGCTGAATAGTGATGAACTTCAGCAAGAGTTTTTGCGCTATCAGGATTATGTTGTTTCTCAATTGGATGATGGTATTGAGCCAGACGGTGATATTGATATCGCTGGTCCAGATATGGTGCTAGAAGTTAATTGGCAGTACTTTTTTACGGTATTGCAAGAAGCATTGGGAATATTGGGGACAACAAAGCAGCGTGAAGAAGTAGAAAAGACATGGGTAAAACCTGCGCTGGAGTATGTGGGGAGTCAGGGGCATTTTAAAGAAGTGGATCTCGGAGAGTTTCCCTCTTTAGCCAAAGATGAAAAATTACCTATGTTTGAGGGGGTTGCCCGCGACCTTGGGGCATATGGCGAGGTTAGTTATCAAGGGGCGGAAACATTACCAACTCAAATAATGGGGGCTTGGCACGCGCTTAGTGAGAACAAGGCGCTTGCGGATGTGTTGTTTCATCGGTTACCTGGCCCTCCTTCGTTGATGATGGTTGTGCTGGATGTATACGGGGCTTATGTAAGTCGCTATATGTATCGTAACCAAGGCAGCACTCCGGGGTTTAACATGCGGGTGTTGATTAATGGCTTGGGTTACTTGATGGGGTCGTCATTTTTAGAAAAACGGACGGTACTTGTACAACATTTGTTAATTCAGAATCTGCGTTTAACGGTGATGACGGGGAATATAAAACTCACGGTAACTGTTGAGAAAACTCTGTCGGAGGCGGCGAAAGTATCTCAAAGCTATATAATGGGAATCTTTAAAAATGATTCTGCTGCTGACGGCTTCTATAATCGCGCAGTGAAGGGGTTCGGTAGCGACGCAGTTAAGCGTATCGCCACTGGTTATAGTGGCAGCGTGGCATTGCTTGGGCTTGTTGGTCGAGTGTCCGCTCTACAAGGGCTCGCGGAACTGGAGGAACAACTACGGCAAAACCCAGAAAACCAAAGACCTCTATTAACGGGCATTAATATCATATTGGGTGCGGCAAGTGCATCGGCGAATACTTACAGTTTTATGGTGAACCGTACCGTCGCTGGAGGAAAGCTGCATCAAAACCTCACCTCACTGGCAGGGATGTCCGTGAGTAAAGGTGGGATAGCGAACTTCTGCGATCGCTTTGCCCATGTCTTGGGCTACTTTGCGGCATTGGATGCTGCTCTGATGGCTGAAGAGGCGTATAATTCCGCCCGATATGAAACGGCAACCAAGGAGCTACTCAATAGCGCATCGCTTGTCGCATTAACACTTGGCTCTCAATTACTGGCTCGTGGTGGCATTGTCATGGTTGCCGGTTTTATTCCTGGTGTTGGGGTTACCTTGTTGGTGGCCGGGGTACTGGTTCAAGTGGCAGTTGTGACGTGGGACTTTTGGATAGATCAGCTTAAGTCATCCATACAGATACGCTACAGCAAAGCTTATCGAGTATTACAGGGCTCTCCCAATTTATCGGAATATGAGGGCAAGTCACACTGGCAGAGAGTTGCTTACCCTGGATTGCAGCGGCCCATGGAACTATTGATGGAAAATGACGAGTATATTGGCCCTTGGGGTATATGGGATACGTTAAGTTGGCATGCGGTAATACCGCTGTATTTACAACAGAGGGATAATCAATCATCCAAGACAGAGCAGATCGAGGCAGTAACCGAATATATTGATTTGGATGAAAAGCTGGTGACGCAATTGATTCAATACTATGAGTCTAGCGAAACGCTACAAAGTGAGAAACCGATGGAAAAACTGCCTAACGGTATTTATCTTAAAGAAATGCTAGCGGCTCTGTCCGGTGGTGACTATAGCCCACACCCAGAAAACCACCCGACGGGTATTTTAGCGCAGCCAGAATTTAGAACCATTGCAACATTAAGTGGGCCAAAATTTAGGATTTAAGTATGACTATAAGAAAAGTGGCGTTTTTTTTAATTATTCTTCTGTGCTCAACAGAGGTATTGGCGAAGAAAAAGGAACTCCGCACTCCGTTTTATAACTTAGACTGGGCATTGATCGATCATCAAGAGTGGCCTACGTTAGTCGAATGGGTATATGGTGATAAGGGGCGCAAGAAACCAGGTCGGCGAGATGGTTGGATTTTAGGGAATATTTCCATGGGGTGGCAATGGATAGGAATTGAAGACCGCTGGGTGAGCTTTAAAAATGAGTATAACGAAATTGTGCGCTATGATTTATGGGGCCCTTGGGCACAGGATGAATTGGGCAGTATTATCACTGACCGTCAGGGTCATGTTATCGCACTAACATCGCGAATGAAAAAGGGTTTTGATCTTAATACTCTCGCACAGTTTCCCTATTTAAAATATGTCAATTTAGCGAGTTATGAGGATATTGACCTCACAAACATAGCACTACCAAAGAGTTTGGAGCATATTGTTTTTCCCGCCAACGAAAAACTGCAAGGTCTACCCCGGTTAGCGACGCTACCCAATCTTAAAGGACTAGCACTGCATGGAGGTAAATACAATTTGCGTGATCTTGTAACACTCCCAAAGCTATCTTTTTTATATATTTATGCCTCCTACCACATAAGGGATAAGAGTCACCCTCTTTATGGGCAGCCAATCCATAATACGGAAGATCAAGAGTATATATTGCGTAACCTCAAGGGGCTGGTATCCGCAAGATTGGATAATATTGAAATGACTAACGAATTACTTGATACCTTTGCAAAAAACAATCCCGCGTTACGTTCTTTATTCATTGACGGGTCTACCGAAGTAAAGAAACTAGATAGCTTGAGTTTCACTAGATACATACCGTACTTGGAAACGTTAGAGATAGAGCGCTCCAAACTGTCAACACTCGCCAGCTTATCCCCTTTGCCAGAGCTGACAACGCTGATAATCCCTAATAATTCGTTAACAGATATTAGTAAAATCATAAATTCCCCACAGCTCAAAAAAATCGATTTTCGCTATAACCGTATTACTGATATTTCTCCGTTGAATAGGCTGCAAAATCTTGAATGGGTCAACTTGCATTTCAATTGGTTCAACAAAATCAATGGTTTTAGTAATGCCAAGAATCTTAAATACCTAGATATTACGCAGAATAATATCAAGACTACAAAGGGACTAGAGGTGGCAAGTGATCTTGAAACGTTGAAACTAGGAGATGCCTTAATTAAGAAACTGGAAGGCATAGAACATATGGACAAACTGAAAACACTCCATGTAGCTTATAGTAGCTTGAAGGATATAGAAGGCGTGCCACCTAATCTAGAAAAGTTCTGGGTATTTAACGATAACGGCACCTATGCAGAATTCTCTAAAAACATGGATCCAATTACTTATGAAATATCGAACAAACACGAACGTGTAGGAACGATCTATAGCGATATAGAAACCTATTCAGGCCCCATTGATATCAGTAATTTCTTGAAATTGAAAAAATTATACGATTATTACTGTAAAAGTTGTCTTATGAGGGAGGAGAACAAGGCGCTCAAAGAAAAAATGCTCAGCCAATTTGATGCGATCGGGGATCAGAAAAAAAAGGACAAAAAAACCAATTTCAAAACAGAAGAAGCACGCAGCAGATCTACTCTTCGAAAAATCAAAGCCGCATGGTTAACTTCAAAGAAAACGCCAACACTCAACGCACAGGGAATGTAATATTATGATTAAAAAAAGCATCACAGAACAGCTACGTGTTGATGATATTTTAGACCTGTACGAAATCGAGGATTCTCAAGCGGTATTGCAACATCCAGATAACCAAGCGTTACTTGATGGAATTGCACAAAACGGTATGAAAGGCATGACGGGTGAACTACACATTCCGCGAGAAGTGACCAATCTACCAGAAATCAACCCGAGTGAGTTAAACGTATTTATCTTGCAGCCTGCCAAAAGTGTATTAGATGTAATTATGTTGGATGTTCAGGGTAAGCCCCTAACCAACATACCTTACACTCTGTTTGTCGGTAAGCAGGAAACTCAGGCAACAACCGATGGTGAAGGCAGAGTCTATCAGGAGATTGAGACTAGCGACAAAGAAGGGTTGTTAGTGCTGCATATTTCTGAAGAGGAAGATGTACTGCAACTCGTTCTATTTGTTGAGCGAGAGGCGGTGAATCAAGAGGAAGGGTTTAACCAGCGTTTACAAGAGCGTGGTTTTTTTAAGGGGATCAGTGATCTTCCAGACAATGCAGATTTAGATATTATTTATCAGCAAGCCCAGGTTTTTCCGGTGTAATTCAATATCACCACATAAAAATGCATTGCCTTTTCTACGTGCTCACAGCTTCTGTTCTTAAGCAAGCACGCATCAATTCATATTAAACTTCGCCTATAACATTTTTAGGCTCAGACCCGTAACAACCAAAACAAAGTCATTTATTAAAGGATTAGTAAAATGCTTAAACGTATCATCCGAAACTTCGTATTGTTTATTATCAATTTTTTTACATTACGAACAGAGCATAAGCCAAATCCAGAATCAGAACTCGAACCAGAATTAGAACTTAAACCAGAACCCAAGACCAAATTAGAAACCCCTATACCAAAACCTGAGCCTTTCAAACCTAAAAACCCAGTAGATTTAGAAAACAATGGAACTGACCCTTTGCTCGAATCTGCGATTAACTGCATTGTAGACGACCGCGACATAAAAAAAATATTTGAGCCCTTTAAAGAGAGTATGATTAAGTTTTTTGAAACAGAGAATAACGACCCCTCAATAGACTATAAAATCGTGATACAGGAATACCACGATGCCATCGACACATTACATGAATCAGTGTCCAACCACTTAAAGAACCGTGCACAGGCAACAATCAGTAAATTACGCTTCCAACATTCTTTAGACAAACCTGAAGCAAACAAACTTTTCAATCTGGCCTGCCAAGAATTCACAAACTCACTCCCAACTAAAATCCCAGACAAACCACCTACAGAAAGTCTTGAGGAAATAACGCATTATTTAGAATATGTAAAATCACAATTAAAAAATGGTAAAGAGGAAGATGAAATCGATAACTTTCTAACTAAAGAGTACCAACTTGAGGGAAGAACAATCTCTAAAATATACCAGTTGGCGCTGAATAATTTATCGTCAAATATTATTGAAAACATCATAAATTACATCCATGACTTAATCGATAAAAACCAACAACTCGATTTAAACATAAATAAAATCACAAAAAATATAGCTGCCATTTTCTCCCGCAATATTGATGTAAAGCAATCAGAGCTTGAATGTTTAGATTTAGTACACAAACACGAAAATTACAGAAGCGCCTTATTCATAAAGGTTCACATTTGTGGCAAATACAACATCGACTTTAGCGCAGCTGAGATCATCTACGACATATCTCTAAGCCGCCTTTCCCCAGAAATAAAAGTAACTGACTACTATACAATCTTTAACCAAGCAATAGAGCAAGGCATTGAGGGTCATCATTTACCTACCAGGGAGTTAACCGAAGTATAAACTCTCTCCTCTTCTTATAGAGTAGAATAGGCGCCACAAAAAACATTCATTCATATTCTTAGAAGGACTTATATGAAAACCTCACGATGGAAGAAATTCAGCTCTCTGTTTTTTATTTTGTTGTTGTCCAGCTGCTCAGCCCAGAAAAGTGATGAAGAGCGTATCATCAAGGATATTGACACCACGTCCGTACACCTTATCACTGGGTTAAAGCTCATCACCACGAACCCCTATAAGGACCCAGAAATAACGACAGTTAAGAACAATTTTAATGCCATATTTGAGAGTATTAAATCTAGGCATTCCTCTGAGAACCTCTCACTTCTTGAGCTTGGCCGTTTAGCCAAGATTGCTTATAGCGCTAAAGGAATTGGGGCAATAGAGGTCGCTAAAGGAAAGTCTTCTGAGTTTTTATTCTTATTCAATCTTATCGCACCAAGCAAACAACCGGAATACACAACCCTCACTAAAGAGCAACGTCAAGAGCTATCAAATACAGTAAAGCAAGACCACGCACTCACACTTGCAGGGCTTTACGCTTTTAAGCTACACCCCGCTCTCCCTCTACCGATAACACAAGAAACATTACTTTATGAAGCCTGGATGGCGGATGACATTGAATTTGACGAAATATATTTCAATATTATCTTACGTGGACTACAAGCATCCACCTTTGCCAGAAATGACTACTGCGACTTTGCAGAAAGAAATGCTGAATATTTACGAAATACGCCAATGGCTCCCGTCAACATAGATAGACTTGAAACACGCATTTCATCACTTTTAGGTCTTGGTCGGTTAGCCGCGCATGTCCCAGAAGCTGCTGCGGTAATAATACCCATCGCATTATTACCCGCGGCTATTGAACTACTACCCAATGTTGTGCGAGTCATGGCTCACTTACAAACTGCTAGCTGTTTTGACAAACGCGATAATCCATCAAAAATGTTAAAACAACAAGAGTTCGCCTTAGATGCATTAAGTAACACAGGTATACCAGAATCCGAACTGGCGTTATTCAGAGCTGGGCTTGCTTACAACAGTAATGACCTTACATCTGCAAAAAAGCACCTATTAGAGGTAAAAAACAGTAAAATACTTGATGAGCGAAGCAAGAAAGATATATTACTGCTGGCTAGCAACCTTGATACACCTGACCCATCATTAGTTGAACGTTATTTTAGCTCAACTTACTTAACGCTGGCCGTTGGAAAGATTCTAAATCAACGTATATCAGACGCCGGTTTCTACGATAACCTGGGTAATTCAAAAGCATTTACGGGTATGCAAAAATTGCTCTCAAGCCTAATGGCTCTTAATACTGATGATGCGCTAAATATACTAAATAAAGGAAAAGACAAAAGCGTTGATTTATTGAATAGCTTCAGTAGCAAACTGGATCTTTGAAAAACAACTATAAAGGCGTTATCTCTATCAGATAAAACCTTATCAGCGATTAAAAAAGCCACTTCAAATGAAGTGGCTTTTTTAATCGCTGCCTACCCATCAAGGCCTACTTATAAGTAGCTGCTTCTCAAGCTCAGCCATACCCGACGGCACATCAATATCAGCACCTAAACTTTGCAGCGACATTCCCAGCGCATGAAGCACTCGCAAGAGGTGATGTGAACGACACTGCTCGCCCATTTGACCTATTCTCACGATATGTCCGCCAAAAGAGCCTGATATTTCCACGAGATAGCGATCGGACATCAAGGCTAGCAGCTCTTTAGTATTGATCGATTCCGGTAAACAAATGCCTATTACTGAATTTAAACGCGACTCAGGCTTCACAAACAAATCAAGCCCCATGGACTCGACAGCATGCTGCAATGCATTTGAACACCGAGAGTGCCTCTCAAAACGAACAGGTAGTGTTTCTTCACAAATGAGACGCAGCGCTTCGTGTAATGCTAGCAGCCCAGATACGGGGGCCGTGTAGTGATAACCTTTGTTATGCCAAAATTCATATGCCAAGCGAGTATCAAAACACCAATGCGCCATCGGTGCTTCACGCTTTTGTATGACGTCCCATGCTAATTCTGAGAACGCGATCAATGACACACCCGGTACAGAAGACAGTCCTTTTTGCCCTCCGGTCACAACCGCATCAATACCCCACTCATCCATAAACAATGGCATGGTACTTAAAGTACAAACTGCATCAACGATACTCAATACGTTGTACTTTTTTGCTAATGCTGCAATTTCAGGCAATTGGCAGTTATAGACGGTATTGGATGTTTCACCTTGAACAATAGTAATCACATCAAAGGGCTGATTGGCCAGTTTCGCTTCTTTTAAAGCAGTTTCTACCGCATCGGCATCAATATAGTGATTCTCAGGCGCTTCTAATACAGTTGTCAGCCCTCCAACTCTTGATGCCATTTCTTCAAAACGGCTACTGAAATAACCATTTTTAATACTCAAAACCCTACGTCCAGACCAAACAAGGTTGGTAATCGCCATTTCCATAGCCGCCGAACCAGGGCCAGAAACACCAAAAACATAGGGGGATTGGGTTTGAAAAACGTATCGAGCAAGCGTTTTAACTTGAGACACCACCTGACTCATAGCATCACCCAGGTGATTGATCACCATGGAATTCGCCGCCGCCACCTTGCTCTGCACAGGTACTGGTCCCGCCCCCATCAACAACAAAGGTTCATCAGGGAGAATTTGATCAATCGGTGCAACTGTCGGTGGTACGCTGTAGGTGGTCATAGTTATCGCTTATTTAGGGTAAACAGCTAACCATTATACAGTGACTCGCTGATTAGACAATTCTCACGCTAACAGCACGCTTCTTTTTGCCTGGCACGCTAATACTTAGGCGATTCATCTTATCGATCAAGGTTCTTCGGGGAATTTGCAGAGTTTCCGCTGCCCGAGTTTGATTCCAGTTATTGGCTTTAAGGTGCTGCTTGATCACGGCTATTTCATAAAAACTAACCGCTTCTTTTAACGAATTATATTGATTGGGAACTTCAACCAATGAAGCCACCTTGCTGTCCCCCCGCGTACGCGCACTGGCGAATGCTGATGTAGACCCTAGATTTACTCCAATGCCAGTACATTGGGCCAACACACCTTGTGAAGCCTTGCGAACTTGCTCCGTCAAATGGTCAGGCATAATCGCTCCGTGGTCATCAGCAAGCAATACCGCCCTTTCGATGATATTTTGTAATTCGCGCACATTTCCCGGAAAGCGATATGCAAACATCATATCTAACGCCAAAGGAGAGAGGCCAGTCAGTGTTTTTTCATATTGCTTGCTGTAAAGCTCAACAAAATGCAGCACTAATGCCTTCACATCTTGCCCACGCTCCCGCAATGGTGGCAACGTTAACGGAAAAACACTGAGTCTAAAATATAAGTCTTCTCTGAACTCGCCTTTCTTAATTTTCTCTTCCAAGTCACAATGGGTCGCTGCGATAATTCTTACGTCAACTTTATGGGACTTGGTTGAACCCAACGCTCTTATCTCGCCTTCTTGCAACACTCGCAATAGCTTACTTTGTAATTGCAAAGGCATATCACCAATTTCATCTAAAAACAGCGTACCGCCATTGGCTATATCAAAGAGTCCTTTCTTTTCTGAGGTAGCCCCGGTGAAAGCCCCTTTTTTATAGCCAAACAATTCACTTTCAAGTAGCTGCTCGGGTAATGCTGCGCAATTTTGGGTAATAAATTCATTTTTTGATCGCGAGCCATGTTCATGAATTGCTTTCGCAAATATCTCTTTACCCGTACCTGTTTCACCTCGAAGCAAAACCGTGACAAATGAGTCTACCGCTTTATCCATCAGTGAAAAGACATCTGTCATTGCCCGGCTTTTACCAATAATCGCGTAATTATGGACACGTTTTTTATTGTCACGTAATCGTTGATTTTCTTCTTCCAACGCTCGATTATCGCGATCGAGGATATCGATCAATTTGGTATTGGTATCAATAAGTAATGCATTATTGATAGAGACAGCTGCCTGCGCAGCAAATGCTGTAACAAGGCTCTCTAAAGGTTTAAACGAGACGTAACGCTTGTTATCAACGTCTTTGGCATTAATTAATTCTAACAAACCAATGGTTTGATTATTATGATCACGTAATGGCAATACCAACATAGACTGCGTTTTCACATGGTGCTGCTGATCATGTTTAAAAATATAATCTAAATTAAGACCCGCGTATTCATACACGTTATCAATGAGTACTGCCGACCCCGTAACCACAGCATAATACAAAGGGTCACTGGTATTCATATCACTATCAGATTGAAGCTCTCGAGATTGATACCACTCTGTCCCTGTACGCTGATCCTCCCATTGAGATAACGTAAGTTCTAGGCGACTCTTAGTAACATCTAACAGATAAACTCGCCCTGCTTCTGAGTTCGTAAAACGGCGAGCGGAATGCAGAACCTGCCCCATGAGTTCACTCATATCTCGAACCGTTGCAAGAGCAGTGATGGTTTCAACATATTCCTCAACAAACTTTAGGGTTTTTACTAGCTTCCCTAATTCGTTATGTTCCTTTTGGGTCATTGTTTACTCACCACCGGTTAATCGACACTCAAACAGCTAAATTACTTATTCACTACTTTTTCTTAATTACTTTTTCAACTTTCTGGGTATTTAAATAAGTAGACGTAGGCAGCATAAAGAAATTACTGCTTTTCATGGTTCCAACGGTAGATCGATCTAAAGTAAGGATCTAAGGCAGGGACATAAAGTAAGGATCTACAGTATCGCATCATATACCTCGTCCTCTACCGGTTCACCCAAGCATGTATTCCAACCCATCATGGCGTGCTCACCATCAACCTTTGACTGAAGGTGAGATTTACCCGATGCTTGCAACCAGATCTCTACGTCAAACTGATCCGTCATTAAGAACTTAATCAGTTGTTTTAATGGTGAATTCATTGCTCCACCCGGTAGGAATCGCCTAAATTGTTCTACCGTTAGGTTTCTTAATTTGATACGTATTTTTCCCATTCGATCCAGCACACTTTCCCCAAGTACTAAATCACTACCCATCCCACAATTAATAATGCCCATTTGATTCATTTGATCAGCGTTAACCTGAACTTCACGCAATACACACTGCTCTATATCTACGCCGTCAATATCAAAATACCCTTCAATAACTCTCGATACTTTTTCGACATTAGTGACCTTTAACGCAATCAAACCGGCATAAGGCATTAACCGAGACCATTGCAAATCACTAAACTCGCACAATTCAATGTGGGTTATTCCTACCAGTGCGAACATGGAGCGACTAAATTCATCTTGCCCCCGCTCATAGACTTGATAGTAACGATACTTTTCCCAAACTCGCTGCAACAGGTCAAGAATACGGTGATTAAAAAGGTCCAAAAAATCTTGGACCGAAGTATCACCTGGCTCGGCATGTAGTATTCGTTCAGTAAAAAATGCAGGTAGCGGTGACGATGGACCAAACAGGCCCATAAAATTAACCACAACTTCAGCAAATTCTTTATCTGACTCGATCCATAATCGAATGTCTTGAATATCCGCAGATGGAAAGCTTAACGATGGATTGGCTTTATACCGAACCGTATGCTTTTTTCTAGATGACGTATTTTTGTGACTAAGATCAGACCCATTCAGGTTCCGCTTATTCAGGTATCGATGTAATAACTTATTGATCTGAAAAAACGAATATTGCTTGGATTCTGAAAATGCGGACAAATCCACATTCACAGAAGCATCCTTCAGCTCTCTGGCATCTTGCTGGCCCATAAGTGTTTCTAGCATCGCCATTAGGTCATATCACTGGCTGCTGGCCAAGCCGGGGTTGCCACCGATAAACTTCACCGTTTTCGATTCCCGTTAACTCCATGTGATGAAATGAGTTAATACTGGCATACAAACAAAAGAATTCATTTAATACCGAAGAAAATATGTACATATCTCCTTCGCTAGAAAAACAACTTTCACGCATTTTCACCTTCGTTTTTATTCCACGAATAGGAACACCTTGGTATAAACGGTCTTCACTACTTGCTTCAATAAACTCCAAACCATCCAGACGATGCTGACTAGCACGAGCTTGTTGTCGATCGTAGTAACTTCGATAATCATAGGTAGAAAGGATACTTTTAAGCGTGTCCAAGTGGCACAGGGACATGTAGTTCAATGACATATTCGAAATCAATCGCCAATGAAACCCTTGATCTAAAGGGGGGGTAAAGGACGGCGTTACATGAGTGATATTTTGAAAACGCGCATACTCTGGACTACCACCCGTAGCAATAGAAATATCCCCGACCCCCAGCATAGTAGGAAGGTGACGATTGGAGCAGGTTAGTTCAATTGAAATGCTTTCCGCTTGGGGTATCACGGCATCTTCATTGTCATTGACAAAAGCCAGATAGCTATCGATTCCATAACCTGAAACAGAGGATTTTAATCGCTGTCGATAGTACATACGGCTTGCGGCTTCATGAATTGTTTTGGCGTGATCAAACGATTCAAACTGCTTATATTCACGACATTGATGATCTTCATGCCCCCAGCCTTCAACTTTATCGATAGAGACCGTTTCGAAATGCCGATGATCAGATCCCTCAGGAAGCACTCTATATTCTGTGCGCCGGTGATCTAAACGAATAGGTTTAGCATCATGGGAGAACAAATTAACGATTGGCGTGCAGAATAATCTGAAATTTTCAGCACTGGGGCTGATATGCTTATCCAACCCCCGCGAAAATGAAAATTCAAATTTCAGCCCTTGCAGGCCTTCCACATCATCTCGCATTGCAATCGTTTGCTGGATAACCTCTAATCCCGTCAATTCAATAAAATGGAATTTCTCAGGCAAACTAAAGTATTCTTGTATTAATCGATAGCCTTTAAACGTGTGGCGCGAATAGGGCAATAAACTCTCATCATCTGAGAAACCCACAGGTTTAACTGCGTCTTGCCCCAATACCGCAAGCGGTACCTCTTGACCAATTTCATCAATACCAATAACGCGAACAGACTCGACATAGCGGCTAAACCAAAGAAATAAGGCTTGTGCTACGTGTACTTCTCCGTGGAGAAAAAAACGTAACGACGGTATCTGTAATTCATCAATGGTTGTATTGGATGTCAAACCCATTTCTAAGGATAGTGATGTCCCAGAGGGTCTGTCTTGCCGTTCAAAACTTCGTATTTCTAATGGGTAAATAGGCACATCGTAACAGGTCCGAAACCGGCAAACAGTACCATCTACAGGTAATGAGTCGATCTCTACATCCTTTTTTATCACTTGTGCTTCGGTCAATGTCATTTCAGGTGAGAACTGCAAAATGGACATTGATGGGATGGGACGCAAAAAATTCGGCCACAGCAAATTCATTACCGAGTGTGTTAACTCAGGCAATTCATCATCCAGCTTTTGTCGCAATCGCCCAGTTAGAAATGCAAAACCCTCTAACAAACGCTCTACATCAGGATCTTGTGCTTCAACCGCTAAAAACGGTGCGATTCTAGGATTACGTTGAGCAAACTCTTTACCCAGTTCCCGTATAGCGGTTAGCTCATCATGGAAATACTTATTAAACGCCATAACTATCTCCTCCCGCTTCCGATTGACGTAATCTAAACGCGTACAGTGGCTTGACCAGACCCAGTTAGCACAGTATCAAAAGATACTTTTGATACTCGACCATTGGCCTTCAATTCACCCGATATAACAAACTTTAATAACAACGGCTGATCTTCATCATGCACATAATGAACCTGCACTGCATCTAATCGCGGCTCATAGGTATCAACAAATTGTGCAATAGCCTGTTGAATTCGGTGAATCGCGTCAGGGAACTCTTTTACAACATCATTGAAGTCTGGCATACCATAATCCGGTAATGCCAGCACACTACCCTCTCGGATATTCAGCATACGTTGAATGTTATCAATCACATTCTGTAACTGTGTGGTTTGGCTAAATTGGGTCGTATAACTTCCAGGGGTAATTTCCTGTTCGATACGATCCAATAAACTCAGTTCTCGATGCATAACGGTAAAATAATTCCCTAACGCTATTTTCTAAATATTTCCTTTTAAGACTTCTCTAATTTACCTACTAGAGAAAGCTCAAAGTCTGCTCCCATGTACTTAAAGTGAGGCTTAACTTGCAAACCCACACGATAAATACCTGGCTGACCTTCAACGTCTTCTACGGTTACTAGCGCAGAGCGTAACGGACGACGGCTTCTCACTTCACCTGATGGATTTTCTTGATCGGCAACATAGCCAGATACCCATTGATTAAGTTCTTTTTGAAGCTCGACACGATCTTTCCATGTACCGATATTTTCACGTTGTAGCACTTTTAGGTAGTGCGCCAAACGGTTAATAATGAACATGTAAGGAAGTTGCGTGCTTAAGCGAGAGTTTAACTCTTTCGCTTTAGCTTCTTCATTATTCCCGAAGAACTTGGGCTTTTGAACAGAGTTAGCTGAGAAAAATGCGGCATTATCACTGCCTTTTCTCATAGTAAGAGGAATAAAGCCTTCTTCTGCTAATTCAAATTCACGTCGGTCAGATACCAACACTTCGGTAGGAACCTTCGCTTCAATCTCGCCCATTGACTCAAACAAGTGAACCGGTAAATCTTCTACCGCACCACCACTTTGAGGACCAATGATATTTGGACACCAACGGTAATTAGCAAAACTCTCATGCAAACGCGTTGCAAATGCAAAGGCAGTATTACCCCATAGGTATTCTTCATGGCTACCAGATACATCTTCTCGATAATCAAACCCTTTAACAGGGTTTTCTTCTGGATCATAAGGCGAACGTAGCAAGAAACGAGGTAAGGTTAAGCCTACATATTTCGAGTCATCTGATTCTCTAAAGCTACGCCATTTCGCAAATTGAGGACCTTCAAAGATCGAGCTTAATTCTTTAAGGTTAGGTAACCCGTCAAATTTGTCTAAGCCGAAAAATTTTGGTCCCGCAGCGGCAAAAAACGGCGCATGAGATACAGCTGAAATTGCGGCAACGTTTTGCAACGTCTTCATGTCAACAGAATTCGGACCGAAGTCGTAGTTCGCAATAATTGCCCCAATAGGCTCGCCACCAAACTGGCCATATTCCGCAGTGTATGCCAACTTATAGAGTCCAGATTTTGTGATATCTGGTGCATCTTCAAAGTCATCATATAGATCTGCTTTTGATGCATTGATCATTTGGATTTTGATATTTTGACCAAAATCTGTACGATCAACAAATAGCTTGAGTCCACGCCAGGAAGATTCTAACTTTTGAAAATTCTCATCGTGAATAATTTCATCAACCTGTTTACCTAATTGCATATCTAACTCTGCAATCATTCGGTCTACTATATTTTTATTAACACGCTCTTCTGTGTTCTCTGGGCGAAGCAACTCAGCAATAAAAGCGCCAACACCACGTTTGGCAACATCATAACCATCATCAGATGGCATCATTTTTGCTTTTTCAACAATTTGGTCTAGTAATGAGCCTTCTTCAACTTCAAGTGCGGCCTCACCCATTCTTACCATTCTTTCTGGGCTACTCATATTTCTCTCCGTATTGATTTTATTTGATGGTCGGCAGCACTACTCTGCAGTTTCTATATCCGTTATTTTTAGCTCATTCAACAGCTTTTGCTTTTGTTCATCGTCTGTCAGTAATGTTTCAATAGCCTTGCGGAAAGCAGGAACGTTACCTAATGGCCCTTTTAATGCCACTAATGCATCACGAAGTTCCATTAGATTGTTAAGTTCTGGAACTTGGCGAGCAACAGACTCAGGGCCAAAATCCTTCATTGTCTCAAAATTAAGACTAACGCTCATTTCTGCATCTTCATCAGTAGAGAAATGATTAGGAACCGTCATGTCTACGCCCACTTTGTGGTTACGTAATACGTCGTTGAAATTTTCTTTATCGATGTTTATGGGCTTTCGCTCTTCCATAACACGGTCATCTTCTTTAAGTGTGAAATCACCTAATACTAATGACTTAAATGGTAATTCAACTGACTCTGACGCTCCGCCAGATTCAGATTTGTATTTAATGTTGATACGTTCCTGAGGTGCAACGGTTGCATCTTTAGACATAACGTTCCCTTTATAATTGGTTGTGGTTATTAAAGTAATTATTGTAAATAGTTAGTTATGTTCTCATTACTAACTTACGTTATTTGGATAGATCAAACGCAAGCGACAAGTCATATTGACACAGTCGTCCGTGTAAACGCTCCACCCGCTCCTTGGGTATTTCTTTTTCCCCTAAGGCTTGATAACACCGCAGTAATAATTCAATTACTTTGGTGCTTACCCCTGGCTCCCAGTGCTCAACACCTTGTTGTATCAACTGAGAATCCAAGCTCTCGAGAAGTGGAATTGCAAAATCCAACTTCTGATGTTCATAACAAAAACGCGCCTGGTAATATCGCCATAAGGCTTGTTCTCGTTTTGATAAAGATCTAGCACAACCTTCTTGAAAAAGGTGCAACGCTTCGCGTAACTGCTTCTCTTTCATTAATAGACAGGCTTGACGATAGGTTTCTTCCCAATTTGAAGTTTCTGAACCATCATTTATTGGTAAACTTAAATTTGCCCCACCACCTTCATCCGCCATAACCTCCAAATTAATCCAATTCCGCGTCTCATCATCAGCAAATGCGGTTCCATCAACAAAGGATAAATCAACCACATTTGGGAGGCGTTTTACAAATTCCTTTACGCCACTTTTCACTGCAGCGCACGCATTATCAGCCCCCAGCTCCTCTAATGCTTTAGCAACAATACGTTGGCCATCCAGCCAATAAGGGGAGCGAGATAAGCTAGTTTCAATTTCAGGGATAACGTCTGAATATTTCTTCTCTGCAAGCATCGCGTCATAGGCTTGCATTTTTTCTTTTGATAATCCGCGTAACTGCGTTTTTCCTGCTGTATCAGGTGGTAATTGATTCACACCAAGCCACATTAAAAAACGATTGATACGATAAGGCTCTGGGTCTGATAATTTCTCTTGACGTAAATGCTGACAAGCTCCACGCAAACTTTCCTGACAGGCCCTATAAAGGTTTTGTAAATCCCTATCATTGCCCACCGATGTCGGGAGCGCCGCTGAGGCTGCCCCTGAAAGCGCTGCAGATGGCTTAGCCTTAGCCGCAGCGACCGCTTGTGTTTTTTGTGATTGCTTTTGAGCAGTATCATGCTCCGCTTCTAAGGAAGACACATGGCGTTTGAACTGACGAGACAGCTCATTTAATCCAGGAGCATTCTCTCCCATCAACTCAACAAGCGTACTGTCTAATGTAGTCACTTGTAGAACTAATGCCTTTATACGGTCCAACTGACCAACATTGGGAGTTAAGGCCTCGACAGAGGGGGAAATCCTTTCTGATAACCAATCGAATGCAGCGGCTCGGCCACGCATTCGTTTTTTGGGAGGGAAACACACATCCCAGAAATTTTCGACAAGCTTGATAATCAGCGTAAGCCCTGCTTCAAGCCCATCCAGAACATCCGTCTCGCAACGTGCCCGAGTGATATAACACGCTACGAGTAAATCCTTTGAACTCTCCTCTAACATCTGCTCGCCGATCGAAATCACATCATCCCAACGAACCCATATGTCATCAGCCAAGGAATCCAATTTCGCAATTTCTCGCTCAACCGTCTCAAAAGGCTCACTTAGGCGAACATTCTCTCCTCCAGGCTTATCGCCCGGTATAGGAGTACAACCCAACTGCTCATACTTTTTTGTGATTTCTGACATCTAAACTGACCGTCGCTGCGTGTAATAGAACAAAAGTGTGCAACTTATTGCCTATAGAGACGCTGCTTGCGCAAAAAAATGCTCGTTTTGATCAAAAAAAACGTGAAATACACAAAAAATAGTCAAATATCCTCATTCTTTTTCGCAACACCGGTCTTTATTAGCAACCAGACAAACCATTGTGCAACATTCTGCCCAATAGCTTACCTACGCCCCCCATAACATCCAAAAAATCGAGACATTGCCATCATGCTGCAACCACACGCTTTAGCACATTCACTTAAGCTGCTTAGTGCTTTGATTTTAGTTATCCCCACCATTGGCGGTATATCAGGGTGCAGCAGTAATACTGTCGTTGACGACGGTCAATACAGATCCATTGGCGGCGGTAGCCCTCGAAACCCGCATCCATCAACGCCTAAAGGTCTCGGTGAAGATCCTCAGTTTGGTTTTGACCCAGAAAAAGGGTTCTCCGCAACAACTGATTTTTCCTATGAAGGAGGGATCCCAAAAGGATCATTCCCTGGTTCCGGCCCCTCTGGTGCTGGACATGTACAACGCTATGGGAATGCAGGGGTGATTAAAAAAATCGCTCAAATCGCTCAAATCCATTGCAGGCCACTCTCCTTCAACATCAGCACAAAGAAACAAAGTTTTTGGGGCAAGCGCTCTGGCACGCTAAATCAATGCAGCTACCAGTTTCCTAAATTTTGTGGCGGTCACAAATTTTCAGTATTATCCTATGCCGATAAAGAAGTATTGATTTACGATCAAGAAAATTCCCCCTACTACATTATTGATACGCTCAAAGGTACCAATGCATCAAAGGCGGGACTTTGGGATAAAGATGATAAATTGGGCTCTAAAGCATCAAACATGAGCTACATGTTCGAAGCCAATTACGAATCAGAATACCAGCAAACACAAAATACCCCGTTAAATCTTGGCTGGGTTATTAAAGCGTCCTATCACGATGAAACACAACACGGGGCCAGTTATCACAAAGCCGTTCAAGATACGGTGCAATGTTTTTAACATTCGCAGCTTACATTATTGGCCAACGTTAACCGTATATAGGCTTAAGCGAATAGTATGTACGCGTTTCTCCCTAACAATTTTCACACATAAAAAAAGGCCGCTTTCGCGACCTTTTTTATAAAGCTTAACAATACTAAGCTTTAAGTACACGCCAATCATCATGTCCAGAAGTACCAGATACTTCGTGAGTCCATGTGATTTTA
>MAAC01011346.1_pt1 | contig 21369 bp, 21 predicted proteins | sample 1115981 | NCBI WGS metagenome assembly MAAC01 (sample SAMN04961126, study PRJNA320927) | seawater metagenome | isolation source: sample BD02T64 sea water enriched with oil for 64 days | place: USA:Gulf of Mexico | collected 2013-07-27
CCCAACGAATTGTATAAATGTTGTCCAACAAAACCATTTTGTCCGGTAATTCCTATTTTTAACATATTAGCTAACTTCTTTTAATTTTTAATCAACCTAACTTCGGTTGTCAAAGTACTTCAAATCGAATCGATATTCATCGGCTATTTCACCCATCAAATAATCTGCCATTACCAATAATATCGATCCCTCTTCCATCGCTTGAATACAAGAAACATATCCCTTTGGTACATGCAATACATCTAACGTTTTATTCGATATGATAAATTCTTCACAAAACAACTGTTTTGACGGCAGCTCCCAGTTATCAATTTTCATCAACTGGATACAAAAACTTCCATGTACTGCACTAAACCAACGTTGCTCTATTTGATGTCCTTGCCAACCTCTTATGATGTCCAAACTATTGTTTTGAATCACATACATCCTTTTCACAGCTGAGCTATCAAAGATATTGTTATACAACAGATTTCCTCGAACATCACAATGTGCATTTCCTTTTATAAGTGTTGGCTTCATTTCCTAAGCTCCTTTTCTCTTAGCGATGGCCTCTTGTACCACATCTAACTGCATCAACAGTTTTTTCATGCCTTCTACGTCTTGTTGTTCTGTATTGTGAGAATGATAATCTTCAATTAGTGCAACATCTTCTTCTCCTTCAGAAAAATAACGTGCATAATTCAAATCCCTGTTGTCTGCTGGTATTCTGTAAAATGCGTCCATATCCTCTGCTTTCACCATTTCTTCACGAGTACATAACGTCTCATACAATTTCTCACCATGACGCGTCCCAATAATTTTAATTTCATTATCAGCATTACATAACTCTTTTAACGCTTGCGCCAAATCACCAATCGTCCCTGCGGGTGCCTTATTAACAAATAAATCACCTTGGTTGCCATGTTCAAAAGCGAACAGCACTAATTCTACCGCCTCATCCAAAGACATTAAAAAACGAGTCATTTTAGGGTCTGTAATTGTTATTTCTTCGTTATTTTTAATTTGATTTAAAAACAATGGAATTACGGAGCCTCTAGAGGCCATTACATTTCCATAGCGTGTTAAACACACCGTGGTATTAGTACAGTTTCTCGCCGCAGCAATGGCAACTTTTTCCATCAAAGCTTTAGATATCCCCATTGCATTGATTGGGTATGCCGCTTTATCTGTACTCAAACATATTACTTTGGCTACTTTATTGCATTCTGCCGCATCTATGACATTTTGAGTTCCAAACACATTCGTTTTTGTAGCTTCAATTGGAAAAAATTCACACGAAGGAACTTGTTTTAAAGCTGCTGCATGAAACACATAATCTACACCACGCATGGCTTTATCAACACTGTTATAATCACGAACGTCACCAATATAAAACTTTAATTTCTCATTTTTTAATCGGGCACGCATGTCGTCTTGTTTTTTCTCGTCACGAGAAAAAATTCGAATTTCTTTGAAATGATCCGTATTCAAGAAACGATTTAAAACAGCATTTCCAAAAGAACCTGTCCCTCCTGTGATTAATAGTATTTTATTCTTTAACATTTTTTTGTTTTTATTATATGTTTTTTACATAAGTGTAAACGTACTTTTCGGCATTTATCGTTACGAGCAATACTTTACTTCATCCATTTTTTTATCGTCTTTTTAGTCTCGTTCTTAGGCTGTATTAATTTCAAATAGACTTTCAATTGATTTAACAGGTACATCCACCAATAATAACCATGAGTCTAAAAATTCGTCTTTAGTAAATGTTTCTTATATTGAACAAGTTCATGCAAAAATAACACCTTTAGTTTTTTATCAAAAGGATTTCTTCAATTTTTAACGCATACACCTCATGCTATTTAAACAAATTATACCTGAATTAGACTTCATTTATACTTAGTACTAAACCCACACAATTTTTCAAATTACATTCGTTTTCCAAACTCTTTTAGCTCAAAAAATTCTAGCTACCATAATCGAAGATTATAAATCATATAGCAATCATGAAAATCCGACGTGATCCATGTAGAATATCCTCACACGTGTATTAATATATAGCACATTTACTTAATTAACATTATACATCTCTTTATAATATTTTTGGTAATCTCCAGATGTTATATTTTCCATCCAATCTTTATTTTCTAAATACCATTTTACCGTTTTCTCAATACCTTCTTCAAATTGCAAAGATGGCTCCCAGCCTAATTCATTTTTCAATTTTGTAGAGTCAATTGCGTAGCGAACATCATGTCCGGCTCGATCAGTTACGTAGGTGATTAATTTCTCAGAAACCCCTTCTTCTCTCCCCAGTAATCTATCCACTGTTTTAATCATTACTTTAATTAAATCAATATTCTTCCATTCATTAAATCCTCCAATATTATAAGTCTCACCTAGTCTACCTTTATGAAAAATCACATCAATTGCTCTTGCATGGTCATTTACAAACAACCAATCTCTCACATTTTCACCTTTTCCATATACTGGTAATGGTTTGTTAAGACAAATATTATTTATGAAAAGAGGTATTAATTTTTCAGGGAACTGAAATGAGCCGTAATTATTAGAGCAATTTGAAATCACCGTTGGAAATCCATATGTATCATGAAAAGCACGTACAAAATGATCTGACGATGCTTTAGAGGCAGAATACGGTGAATGCGGGTCATACGCTGTAGTTTCCAAGAAATAACCATCTTCTCCTAAAGACCCATATACCTCATCGGTAGAAACATGGTAAAAAAGCTTGTCTTTAAAATCACCTTGCCACTCAAATTTTGCAGCCTGCAATAAACTTAAGGTCCCCATAATATTTGTTTGTGCAAAAGAAAAGGGATCTTTAATTGAGCGATCTACATGAGATTCTGCTGCTAAATGAATTACACTATCAATTTGATAATCTTTAAAAACTTGCTTGACTTTTTCTAAATCACAAATATCACATTTCACAAAAGTATAATTCACTTTATCTTGGATATCTTTCAAATTCTCCAGATTACCCGCATAGGTAAGAACATCCATATTCACAATATGATATTTCGGGTATTTATTGACTAATAAACGTACTAAATGAGACCCTATAAAACCTGCGCCTCCGGTAACTAAAATATTTTTCATTTTGTGTTTTTTATTTTTGCAATACATTTCACTAAAGAATCCCTCCAATATGGGATTTCAATTTCAAAATCATTTTTGATTTTTGATTTATTCAAAATCGAAAAATGGGGTCTTTTGGCAGGTGTAGGATAGTCTTTTGTCTCTATTGGCTTTACATGACAATCTAACCTACCTAAGTCCATTATGGCAATTGCAAAATCGTACCAAGAAGCAACACCTTCGTTAGAAAAGTGATACAGATTCCCTTTTGCATTAATATTTAATTGCTTTTTGCAAGTAAGAATGTCAAGACATGTTCTTGCCAAATCACTTGCATTGGTTGGTGTACCTACTTGGTCATAAATCACTCCTAACTCCTCTCTTTCATTTCCGAGTCTTAACATAGTTTTTACAAAGTTATTCCCGTAAGCAGAATACAACCATGAAGTTCTAATAACAACACCATCTATATCAGAATTAAGTACTTCCAATTCTCCACTCCTTTTGGTATTTCCGTAAACTCCTATAGGGTTTACTTCATTTAGTTCTTGATACGGTAAATAATGATAGCCGTCAAAAACATAATCTGTAGAAATATGAATTAGTTTACCATCTACTTTATTTAATGCGTTCACAAGATTTAAAACACCTTCTGAGTTTACCTTTTCGGCAGCTAATGCGTCTTTTTCTGCTGCATCTACAGCTGTATATGCGGCACAGTTTATAACCACGTCAACAGCTTTATCTTGAAAATACGTTTCTATTTGGACATTGTTACAAATATCTAATTCAGAAGAATTCGTAAATAGAAAGTTACAGTTCGAATAAAGAGGTATCAAGTCTCTTATTTCTGAACCTAACTGACCATTCGATCCTGTGACTAGTATATTCATTTTTTAGAATTTAAAAGGTGAATCCAAATCCTTGAAAAATGACAAGTTTTTATCTTTTTCAGACAATTGAACTTCAGCTGCTGCTAAACCCCAGTCGATATTCAAGTCTTCATCATTAAAACGAATTCCAGAATCGGATGCAGGCGCGTAAGTATTATCTACTTTATATGCAAAAACTGCGTTTTCACTTAAAACAGAAAATCCGTGTGCAAAACCTCTTGGAACAAATAGTTGTCTTTTATTTTCTCCTGACAATTCTACTGCCACGTGTTTCCCATATGTTGAAGAACCTTTTCTAATATCTACAGCAACATCCATTACTCTACCTTCAATGCATCTTACTAATTTTGCCTGACTATATGGTGGTTTTTGAAAATGTAAACCTCTTAAAACTCCTTTGGACGATTTAGATTCATTATCTTGTACAAAATTTATTTCTCCTACATGTTTTTCAAATTCTTTTTGATTAAATGACTCAAAAAAATACCCCCTATTATCTCCATAAACAGTTGATTCTATTACAAATACCTCTGGTATATCCGTTTTAATAAATTTCATTTACTTTATTTTACTAGTTTTAATAAATATTGCCCGTAATTATTCTTTTTTAATGGTTCGGCCAATTTCCTCACCTGATTAGCATCTATATATTTCATATAATAGGCAATTTCTTCAAGGCAAGCAACTTTTAATCCTTGACGTTTTTCAATAGTTTCAATAAATTGTCCAGCTTCCATTAGTGAGTCATGAGTGCCTGTATCCAACCAGGCAAATCCTCTGCCCATTAATTCAACTTTTAATCTCCCTCCTTCTAAATATTCTTGATTAACCGTTGTAATCTCTAACTCACCTCGGTCAGAAGGTTTTATGTTTTTAGCTATTTGCAACACATCATTCGTATAAAAATACAAACCAACTACCGCATAATTTGATTTTGGTTTTATTGGCTTTTCTTCAATAGAAGTCACTACTCCTTGTTTATCAAATTCAGCAACACCATATCGTTGAGGATCACTTACATAATACCCAAAAACAGTAGCTTTCTTTTCCTTTTCAACATTTTCTTTTGCACTTTTTAACATCTCAGTTAATCCGTGGCCATAGAAAATATTATCACCTAATATTAAACAAACATTATCATCCCCAATGAATTCATTTCCCAAAATAAATGCCTGAGCTAGTCCATCTGGACTGGGTTGAACTTTATAATTCAACTGGATTCCAAGTTCTTCACCTGTACCCAACAATTTTTCAAAATTAGGTAAATCTTCAGGAGTTGAAATAATTAATATTTCTTTAATCCCTGCCAACATCAATACCGATAATGGATAATATATCATTGGTTTATCATATACAGGTAATAACTGTTTTGACACTCCTTTTGTAATTGGATACAAACGCGTTCCACTTCCTCCCGCTAAAATAATTCCTTTCATGATAATATTATATTTGAATAAAATTCTAATTTCTATTAGAATCGTAAAATTTAGTTTTTAAATGATTGAAATGTTCTTAATAATTCTTCTTTTGAGGCGATTGCTAAAGTTTTTTTTATTGTGAATACTATCTTTTAATTGCACATAGAGACCTTTTACATCTTTAAAATTCATACCCATTTTGTAATTCTTTATAATTTACTTTCCCGTTTGAAGTTAATGGAATCTCATTAATTATCTCATGTTTAATAATACTCGAATGTATTTTTAATTCTTCTGATACTGCTTTTTTTAATTGTTCAAATTTCACTTCTGTATCCGTAAAAACTATTACATTTTTATCATTTACCCCAATACAAGCTACGTTTATTCCTTCCAATTTATTTTTAAAAATAGATTCTAACTCGTCTAAATTCACACGATTTCCTAAAATTTTAATAAAACGCTTCATTCTACCAGTAATAAAATAAAATCCATCTTTATCTTTTATCGCTAAATCACCTGTATATAATTTTTTAATTACTTCCCAATTGGTTAAATCCTGCAAATTTTTAGCATAACCACCAAAAACATTTGGGCCTTCATAAATCAACTCATTTGTGTCATTGTCTATTGATAACTTACCATTTAATATAGGTTTGCCAATAGATGTTATTTTTTTTGAGAGACTACTTGTAGGTACGAATGAAATTCTTGCTGTAGCCTCTGTTTGACCATACATTATAAAGAATTTCAATTTATTCTCTATTGAGTAATCTAAAAAACGTTGTTTGCCCTTTTCGTTCAAATTCCCTCCTGCTTGAGTTAAATAACGTAAAGTAGGGTAATTTCTTTTTCTAAAACCTATTCTATCTAACATTTCGTACACAAATGGCACCCCTGACATGGATGTAAACCCAAATTCTTCAAATTGATGCCAAAAACCCTTACTTAAAACATCTGCTGTGTTACAAACTATTTCTCCACCTTTTAGGGCGTTTGAGTGCAAAACAGATAATCCATAAGAATAAAAAATAGATAAATTTAGAGGTGTAACATCCTTATCAATTATTGGTAAATAATTTGAAATAGAGACTGCATTTTCGTATATATTCTCTTCAGAAAGCTTCACAAACTTAGGAGAGCCGGTAGTTCCAGATGTTGATAGTAGCAGTTTAACATTTGGATGAATTAAAACATTCTTTTCATTGTTATTTAACTGAAATACTTGGATTCTATGAAAATTTGATCTTACTAAATTTGGTGAATAAAATTTTATGTCAGTTCTATTTTCATCTATTATAATTGCTGGTTGGTATTTTTCTTCTATTTCAATTTTTAAATTTTCAGACAATCCTTCATTTAATAAAGCAATTGTAAAATTTCCTTTTAGAAGCGAAAAATACATCCCTATAGTTCGAAATTCATTTTTAGAATAAAGAAAAACTAACTGCCTATAATTTTCTTCAATTGGACTCGTGTCAAAAAGTATATCCTCAAATTTTAATACTTCCTTTGTTCTTGCATCAATAAATTTTAAAGATGAATTCTTTTGAATTTCATTAAATAACTTCATTTTTTAAAATATCTTAAATTACCATACCACTATCAACTCTTCTAATTTGCCCTGTAGATCTTTTTATTATCTTTGAATCCTACCAGTTCCGTTACTATTAACTAAGTTCATTACCTCATCTACCGAAGATCTATTATAATCACCTTCCATTGTTTGTTTCAAGCAACTTGCTGCCGCTGCAAATTCAATAATATCCTGTGTTTTCATTTTATTAGCCAATCCAAATATAATTCCTGCCGCAAAACTATCACCACCTCCTAAACGGTCTACAAGCTTTATCTCATAATGCTTTGAAAAACAACACTCATCACTAGAAGAATTGTAAAGCATACCGCTCCAACCGTTATCAGAAGCAGAATGGCTTTCTCTTAATGAAATAGCAACATATTTACAGCCATATTGTTTTACTATTTCTTGTGCTACAACTAGATATTTTGCCTTATCAATTTGTCCGGTATTTACATTACTATTCGCTGCTTTAATACCGAGTACTTTTTCAGCATCTTCTTCATTTGCTATACAAATATCAACATATTTAAATAGTTCTTTCATAGTTTTTTGAGCTATTTCAGAGCTCCAAAGTTTAGCTCTAAAATTTAAATCACAACTAATAGTTATTCCTGCATTATGGGCATATTTACAAGCAACTAAGCATGTTTCGATCATACTGTCTGATAATGCTGGTGTAATACCCGTCCAATGGAACCAATCTACATCTTGAAATATCGCTTCCCAATTGAATTCATCTGGTTTTGCTTCAGCTATTGCACTATACTGCCTATCATACATTACTTTTGAAGGCCTTTGACTTACACCTTTTTCAAGGTAAAAAAGCCCCATTCTACCGCTACCATAAATTACTTTATCAGCATTCACTCCAAAATACCTTATAGAATTTATTGCAGCATGGCCTACATCTGAATTAGGTAATTTCGTTAAAAATGTTGTATCTACACCAAATTTAGCTAGAGAAACAGCAACATTTACTTCACTTCCACAAAAAGTAGCCTCTAAACTATCTTTTTGAAATAATCTGGTGTATCCGGGCGAAGATAATCTTAATAATATTTCACCGAAGGTTAGAACTCGCATAATTTACATTACTTTATTAGGAGTAGTTAAAAATTCGATTTTAATTTCTTCAGCATATCTATCAAGAACTTTATTCATTCCGTTATTCATTTTGTCAATTACATTATTTTGGCTAATTAATTCAAGTTTTTTTGAATAATAATTCTCATCTGTATTATAGCTATATCCATCGAAGCCTGCTAAATATATTTTACTCAAATTAAAATCCATAAGCATCTTTATTGCCATCAAACCAGCATTATCCTTAACAGATTCTTCATTATTTATTAAATCAAAATATTTTGTTTTGAAATATGCTTCTTCACCTTTGATGTTTGAGGTAATAATCAACTTATTATAATCTACATCTTCTAACTGTTGATATCTCCTAATGTTAGAAATAAATACAAAATCAGTTTCAACTTCCTTATAATTAAAGTTTATCGCAATAACTACAACATTTTTTTTAACAATAAAGTCTTTTATTTTACCTATTTCAGTCTGACTTGATTTACCTGGTGCAATCAATAGTACTTCTTTTCCCAATAACGACTTAAATAATTCATCTTTGTGTTTCTCATTCCCTATGTTTTTTGCCATGTATTCAATATACAACTCAGAGATATAACCCTTATCAAAATTCATTTTCTTATCAACAGGAAACATTGAGAAAATTTCGTCAATATCCTCAACATTTAAGGTGTTCTTATCACTTAAAAATATTGCATAATTTGGATGTAAATTATGTTTCGCAGATAAATAATTAGGCAATGAGTATCCCCAAGGCTTTTGTTTATAGAATCTATTTAAAATTTCATCAATAACCACTAGTAATGGATTAATATTATATTTATCTATAAAATTGTTATTACAATATTCTATAAACAATTCAGTATTTAAGTTTCCGGCCCCTCTTCCCATTCCAAAAACACTACTATCAACAATCATATTTCTTGATGATTCAGCTTGCAATAAAGCTTGTGCATTTGAATAAGCCAATTGCATATTATTGTGACTGTGATATCCTATTCTAATGTTTTTCAACAAATTATGGTCTATTAGATAGAACAATCTAATCAAATCCTTTTTCTTCATTACACCAAAACTATCAACGATATAAAATGCAAACGGGTCTATCTTATTCGACAAATTGATTAACTCCAAAAATTCAGAATCTGTATAAGACATAGATACCATGGGTTGTATAAATACTTGATATCCCTTTGCTTTTATTATTTTGCAATGTTCTAAAGCATCATACCTGTCTTTTTTGTGGAATGCAAATCTTATTCCACCAATGACAGTGTCTTCACAATTAGGCAAGTTATCAACATTAAAATGTCCATAATTTACCATTACAACAAAAGTCTTATTACTTTTATCTTCTGGTAAAAATTCTTCAAGTTGATTAAGATTTGTGAATATTGATCTTGATAAATTGTATTCTCCCTTTTCTTGTAAAAACCCACACTCAACAATATCTATATTCGCATCCTGTAGACATGTAATAATCTTTTGGATATTTGCATGACCAAAATTCCAATCATTACAATAACCACCATCACGCAATGTGCAATCTAAAACTTCTAAATTTTTCATAATTTTTATTTTTTTATAATTCTATTAAAATGGTTATACATTGCATCGGCTATCACAAAATCTTCTGCCACATCAATATCAATACTTTCGATTTCACCCACTTCTACTATATAAGGGTTATCTCCAATTCTCCTATTAAATTCCGTCACTATTTCGTTTTTGTATATATAAAATCCACTTGTTTCTTTATAAAGTGGTGATAAATCTTGAGTTCTTGGAATATTATCTAATTCATAATTAAATGGCTTACCATTTCCCCATAAAAAGTCCTGAATCTTTTTAGCAGCAAAAGCAGAATCATATTCTCCACTAACTACAGCATTCAACCCTTTTTCTAAACTTTCTTTTTTTACAAATGGAGATGTAGTATGCGTCATTAAATAGATGTCAGCAGGAACATCTTTCGCAAAAGCCTGTAATACTTCATTCATTGAAGTAGTATCTTGATCTAATAAACTATCACGTTTAAGAAACGTAACACCTTTAGGAATAAACTCCTGAATATCAGGGTTACTACAGTATGTATATACCTCATCTACTCCTTCAACATTCAAAAGCGTAGATAACACATAGTGACATAATGGCTTTCCATTAGTAAATGACTTTGTGTTCTTGTTAGGTAACCTTTTGTTATTTAACTTCATCGGAACTATTGCTATAACTTTCATAACATTATTTAATTTCATTAGATTTATTCATGCTTTTCTTAATCTGTTTTAATTTATTAACCCCTAATAATTGCAGTATGCACCATACAAAAGTACCAGCAGCAACTATCCACCTTATCAATATATCTTCGATAAGATAATAAAATATAAAAACTGAAGACCCCATCATAATAATTGGAATTATGTAAAGCTTAAATGCAAATAATCTATTATCTAACTTTCTAGCCATTAGGTAATGTACCCCAAAGGAAATTATATATGAAACCAACGTAGTAAAAGCCGCAGCTATTGCTCCATATTTTGGAATGAATATCATATTCAGAATAATATTAAGCCCTGCAACTATTATTGTATTTGTTGCTATCATTTTGGTTGATTTATAATAATATTCTAAATTAACAGAAATAGAATATAAAAACATAAAAAAGGATGCCGATATAACTATTGGAATCATATTTACCCCTCCCCAGTATTCTTTCGGTGCCATAATATGTAATATTTCTGGACTAACTAATAACAAACAAATCATACCTGATAAAATTGCAGTAATGTATTTTTTAACGGCATTATTTATCTCTTCTGTTAAATTTTTAGAAATTTTATCATTAAACCAAGGAATCCAAAGACTTTCTAATGAAGCTTTTAATACTATTGTCACCATACTTAAACTGTAAATCAAACTATATACGGCCGTTTCAGATGCTGAACGGTACCAAGTTAGCATTATCCTATCTGCAGAAAATAAAACTGTTGTTGATAACCCGTGGAAAACTAGAGGCACAGATATGGTCAAAGCATATTTGTAATAATTTTTTATACTTTTTTTATTCCAAAGATTAATGTATTTTACATAAAAAAAAACACCTACAAGGCTATATATTATTACGTATGGAATAATTCTTGAATAATATTTATTATCGTCAATTAAAAGCAGCAGAATAATTGAAAAAATGGTGATAAAAACATTTAACAATGTCATTAATAACGTTTTCTTAATATAATCTACCCTCATCATGTACAATATATTCAAACAGCTCACAATAAATAGCGCATAAGAATGAACCAAGCCCAATACGACTAATATAATATTAGCATCACTATAGAATATCTTAGTAAAGACAATTGAAACAACGAAAATAATTACAAAACTAAACGAAGAGAGTTGAAATATCGCAGTCATATAATTTTCAATATCTGCTTTATAGTCCATGTAAGCACTTCTAATAGAGCTACCCAATGATAATCCAACAATTACTGTTAATATACTAACCCCCGACAAATATGTGTTTACAATTCCATAATCATTTTGGGACATTAATCTCGTAAAAATTGGAATAGTCAAAAAGATGATTGCCTTATCAAAAATATTTCCAAAAAGATAAAAGGAAGTAATCTTAAAATTTTTATTTTTAAACATGCTTTTAATCATTCTTCTGAATTAATACATCATCTAAATCAACTCTTTCAAAAACTTCTAATTTGCCTCCTCTAGTCGCGTTATATATTTTTATATTATTAGCATCAGCATATTGTTTTGCCTCTTTATAAGCTTCAATCATTTTATTCCCAATAGTCTTATAAGTAGGGTCATAATGTCCCGTTTCAATGAAATGCCTTTTTTCTTTATCATCAACATAATCACAATCGCAACCAAGTAAATATATTTCTTTAAAGCCCATATATGTCGCTATTTGCAAAATTGTATATGCTATAGTAAATCCAGAACTAATTTCATCACAAATCGAATCACTATATTTGTAAATAAATTTATTACATACTGTTTTATGATTATAAATATTTAAGGGAAATCGCGTAAGCTCACAATTGATTTGCGAAACATCGTTATTATCATCACTAACAAACAATTTTGTAGTTGATAATTTCCCTAAATCTTCATACATCTTTTTATACACACTCTTATCTTGTATTGCAAAATAAGTTGTCTCCCATCCGGTTTCATCAAATGCACGACATAAGGAATTCATTCCAAAGGTTATCTCATTATTTAGTTTTTTTAAATCATCCATTGTCAAACTAGGACCAGTAGCTAAAATAAAACATTTATCGTTGTTGTGAATATTTTTTAACTTTTTTAATTTTTTATATTCTTCAGGTTTTATAATTTTTCTAAATAGTTTTCTACTATTAAAAAAAACTTCATATAAATAGAAAAATCTGACAGTTCTGATAAACTGATATGCTTTTGTATTTTTTAATTTTGACAATTTCATAAGCTCGACCCTAATTTTATCTCAGTAGTTACTAGTTACTCTAATTAATTTTATTTAACATTAGAAATTGTATTCTCAAACTTAGACACTGCATTTTCCCAAGAAAATTTATTAATCGTCATAATACCAGCATTTGCAATACTAATCCGTAGCTGATCATTTTCAAATAACTTTACAATATTATTATAAAGTATATCTAATTCTCTTGGTGGTGAGAGCAACGCATTAACTTTATCTTCAGCATATTCCTGTACACCATCTGTATCTGTTGACACTAATGCACAGCCACAAGCCATACTTTCGGCACCTGTTAACCCAAATCCTTCGCTCCAACTGGGGCATAAATAAATTGCTGATTCATTATATATATGTCCAAGTTCTAATTGATTAGCATTTCTTGTATATTTTATCCAACTTGGTAGTTCTTTTGGACGCTTAGGAACACCAAAAAAAGAGACTTCTAAATCTGGATATTTCTCCTTCAGTCTATATATTACTTTAATCCCATCTTTTGCTCCTTTCCATTCATAGTTATGATAAAGCATAGATAATGAATATTTTTTCCTTTGATTAACAGGAGTCATTACATTAAACATATCTAAATCTATACCATTTGGTATTAAAACACTTTTCTTTCCACTAGCATTATCTACTATCTTTTGTAACCATTTTGCAATTACAATATTTTTTAATCCCATTGAATATGAATCAAGTATCGTTTTATCATCATTGCTCCAATCTTCATAATGTTGTATTAAATAGTATTTATCACCTTTTGAAGAGCTTAAATTATTCACATAATATGATGTTATCGTTGCAGTAGCAATTATTATATCAGCATCAGGAATATTTTCATTTGTAGACTTCCAAACTACCAATTGCTGGACCTTCTTATCTATTTGAAACCATGGCGAATATGTTCTGAGAAATAATTTCCAAATTAATATTATTAAATCTTTGTTTATTTTATATTTTTTTAGCGAATTTCTACAATCGTAAATTATATTTACTTTGTGACCTCTAATTGTCAACCGATTAGCATATTCAAATACAATTTTATACCCGCCGATAGGATGTCTAGCAGGCATATTCAATACGATATTTATAGTCATGTTTCTCATTATTTGAACAACCGTGAATAATTAGTAAATAATAACATAGGGAGCATTATATTTAAGAATAATTTTAAATATATAGTTGTATTATATAATACTGGAGATGATGAAGTGTATAATACTATTAGTGAATACGTCATAAATTTCAAGATGTTCTTTTCATTATTTCTAAGTCTTTCATATTTTAGTGCTATCCTTATCATAAAAAATGTAACAATTGGAGCAAATATTCCAATATAGTGGTAGGCCTGGCCAACACTCGGGATTATCTGTGATCTAATGTTATTACTCTTACCATAAACCTCCACTAATTTTTCCCCATTTGATATCTTAAAAAGTGAATTTCTAAATGGAATTGTTGAGTAGATATCATAAAATAAGGTTGATAATTTATTTGAATTTTGAATATTAAAAATACCATTCACGTTATTAACACCTGAAAAATAAGCTTGAAAAATAACCGAAGTGTTTACTTGTGAAAGCGTGTTTAACTTGTTAGAAATTATAATATATAAAACCATACATATACCAACAAAAGCAATCAGGGTCATCTTTCTTCTTTGACGTGGATACAAATGTAAAAGAAGTAAAAATAATACTAAAATAGTAAAAAAAGTATTTGAAAAATCCTTACTTATGAAAAAAGTTTGCACCATTATTAACAACCCTGACAGGATAATTGCAAGAAAAGTGAAGCTAACTTTTTTTCGTATCAAATAAATTAAATAACCCGGTAATAGTATCCTATAAATAGGGAAAACGAAAAGAAACAATGTATATAGTACTCGTTTAACTCCACCTCTTGGAACGACTTCATCCATAACAGATAAATTAATAGATAAAGACCCTGAATTTTTAGCATATAAATTTGTGTAATGAAACTGAAGTTCCGGAACATTGATCCACGAATAAGCTAAAAAAATCATTACAAAAACTATAAAGAAAATTAATGTCTTTTTGTTTATTCTTCTGCTACTTATATTATCTCTATCAAAAGACACAGTTTTCTTTTGATAGTACCAATGCAACGTTAAGAATACAACAATAGTATCAAAAACCATTAAACCAATCGAATATATTAAATTAGCTTCTGTAGAAATTGGAAAGGAATTTACGTATCCATCTAAGCTCATAGTAAATGGTGTTACCACATTCCTTATAAAATAAACTCCCGATACAATTAAAACTACCAGATTTTTTGTTTCATACTTGTAAGTAGAATAGAATAAAAAACTTATTATGCCATGTAGTATCGGCAAAAACGGGAGAGCTCCATAGTGATAAGGCTTATCGGAATCAAGAAATATCCATATTCCGACAAACAATGTAGATAATATGTGAAAAAATATGATAAAATAATATGATAATTGGAAGTTATTTTTATTCATCGATTTCTAAATGTTCTTCTAACAAGAAGTAACATAATTAATTTAAATACTCTACTTATTATTGTTCGGGCTTAATTTGTAAATATTAAAGGCACGTATAGACTTTGTTAAATCACTGATATAACACTATTCAATTGTATTAATTATTCAAATAATAATTTATAATTTTCACAAAAACCTACTTATTTTATACTTTTGATTAACATTTTTCTATACTTAAAAGCCCTTTTTATTGTATTGAACAATATAATCCACCTAACACTTAACTGATAACTAAATGGCGGCCTTTTATGTGGTGTTGCATTATCTGTATGTTGCCTATGGTGGATTAAGACTTTATCTATCATTACCATTTTACCAAACACGCTACATATCGTACCCGTCCACCAATCATGTGATCTTGAAACAGTTGGAATAGGTAAAACTACATTTTTAAGTTCAGACTTAAAAGCTAAACAACAGCCTATGTAGCTAAGGCGCATAAAATTATGAACCACATTTGGGCTTCCATTTCTAATTTTGAAGGTAGAAGGATGCGTAATATTTAATTCATTATCTGTTAAACAAGCATCATGTATAACCACCGTTACCTTTGGATCATGAAACGCCTCCAGAACAGTTTCAACTTTTTCCTTACTCCAAACATCATCTTGATCTGCATAAAAAATATATTCTCCCTTACAATGTTTTACTGCGTTTTCAAAATTTCTAACAACACCTTTACTGGGGTTTTTGATTACTCTTACTCGTTTATCAGATGCATATGAATTAATAATATTTAGGGTGTTATCTGTCGAAATATCATAAGATATTACTACTTCATCATTATCATTTAACTGAATTAAAATAGAATCTATCTGTTCTTTAATATATTTCTCGCCGTTATACACAGCCATCGCTATTGATACTTTTTTTCTCATAGTGTTATAACCAATATTTTCGTGGCGCTTTGAAAAACAATTTATTATTTAATGCTCTGTCTACTATATAATCAACTAATTCCGACGAATTTTCTATAACTCCAAAACTTATTCCTTCATACTCCCATTCATTTAATAATTCTTCATTTTTAAAACATTTAGTTCTATAGTATGATGCATTAAATCGAACCCAAAACGGGTCCCTTATTCTGATTGTTTTTGATAAAGTTTCCTGACCATCTCTTATCTTAAATTTTCTTGTGACATACCAATTCTTGATTGGCCATTTATCATCTAAATAATCTTCTGCCACATGTACTATTGTGGTTGTTTGATGTGATGGAACTCCTAACATCAAGACCTTAGCTTCTTGTTCTTTACAGAAATACCATGATGATCCTTTCCCAAATGCTAAGTCTGAATTTAAATTTTCTTGCATCATTTCATCTGCAAGCGGCCCAACAGCAGCTAAACTGTTATAAGGGAATTTACTCCTAACTACATTGGGGTACCTCAAAAAAACATTTGGAAGCATTCCTGTAGCGCATAATTTCTTCTTTACATTATATAAATGCTCTATTTTAGCGTCATTTATAATATCCGTTTTGTAAATAGGAAATGCTGGCATTGCTAAAGTTCCAGTGTTACCAATTAATTTCAATAAAAAATCAATTAGTTCTCTTGGACTTATATCAAAATGATTTAAAGAGTCCATACTAGAATGTACTATTAATAAACATCCCTTTGAAATATTAGCCTTATTAATTTGTGAAAACAATATTTCTTTATCCAATTTTTGCTTCTCTACATTAACCGAATTCTTTCTTCTATTTTTGTAGTACTTCTGCAAAACTGGCAACGAATAAAAAATTTTTCTTATAGTTACTTCAGGTATCATAGACGCACTATATAACTTCTTTATAGTTTTATTCATTTCAATACTTTTAATTCAAAATACTTAATCCATAATTTATTAATACTCTTAACTTTCTATATTCATATTATGTAAAAGCAGTAATTGTAGCTTTATTATTTTTAATAAGCTGTAATATTTGAATTCAAACATTACAATTGAAGCCTTTTTATTGCCACCTTAATCTAGTCTATATTAATATTAAATTTTTTTAATAATTTTCGTCCCTCTTTGTAAGAGGTTAATTGAGTTATATCTTCAGGTTCAAATTCTATATCAAAACTCTCTTCAATTGCTGTTATTAACAACATATGAGCAAATGATTTCCAATTATAAGAATCTCCATATTTCAAATCGGTTAATTCATCTATATTCACTCCAAGTGCACTTATAAATGTGTTATTGTATTTTTCTAAATTAGTCATGCTCATTCATTCTTTTAAGAATTATTAAATTATTTTCTACGTCATTCACTGCAATCGGGTGCAATATCACTTGATCCTTTTGTAATTTTGTTAAATGAACAGCTCCAAATTGACAAAGCCCCATAGGATATATATCTTTTTTATACTTTACTACTGCTCTAAAACCGTCATTTAAGTTTCCAGCTATAATGTTCACATTTCTATCTTTAATGCCCGGACCAAGTTTATTAGTTATTAAATACCTCTTCCCTGTTATATTACTATCCGGCTCTACAGTCGTACTGAAATAATAGACACCATTATTTTCGACTGAATATATTACTGAACCTTGAAGCTCGTATAACTTTTCGGATGTCCACTTTCCATTTATTAATTTACTATGAAATATATAATTTTTATCTAATGGAGCATCAGTAGCATAAACAAATCCTTGCCCAACGGGAAAAAGACTACAGGATCTATATGCCTGCTTTCCAATCAACAACGGTACAACAGTGCTAAAATTATCTTTAGCGCTCCAAATCCCAGAAGCTGAGTTAGTGTCTCCTGTCAGAATTAGCATTCGCTGATTTATATAATCAGGAACAATATTATGAATATGATTTATTTGCCCTTCTTTAAAACTAAATACGGATTTCCATATTCCAGTATTAGGATTTCTTCTATAAACAGAAACCGATGATTTTTCTGGATTACCTGAATATTCTCCATAATATACTCCATCATCAAAACCTTTCAGTCCTTGAATATTACAGGCATGCAATGGATTGTTCATATCATCTTTGTACTTATGTTCAAGAATAATGTCTTTTTCGGATAAAGAAACTCTATATATTGCTCCCCGGTATGAAATAAGATACTTATCATTATTCAATTTGATTGCAAATCTTGGTTCCATTCTTAATATTCGCTCCAAAATTCTTATTTTAGAACATACTTTCAACAACAAGGTTTGCGGCAGTTTTACAATTTTATGAAATGTATTCTCCTTTAGATTAAATACATAAATAACACCCTTCTTATACCCCAGAATTGTACAATCATTTACAGCTACTAAAGATTTAAAACTAGCACTAACTTTTTTTAAATTATAACCTGATGTTTCATTTCCTTTCATATCATCTAATTAATATCAATCCTTTACTCTGAAAGGCGTTCTGCTACCTTTTGTTCATTTCTATATTTTGTATATAAAACAAACCATTTTCTCGCATTATTACCCCTTCTCTCCATAAAATATAATAGTTATCTGTTTTTTTATTCACCTAGAAATTGGTTCAACTGAATAAAGGTGCCTTGCGCACTCTTAATACATATTGACATTACAATAATCTGACACTTAAACAAAACCAAAATAATACTATAATTAATAAAATTTATTTTTTTCCTATTTGAAAATATTCAAATTCTTTTTTTTCAAGTTCAAATGTACAGTATTGATTTCTTCCATCAAAAATAATAGGCTCTTTCATCTCTTTCTTTAATAAGTCAAAATCTGGAGAACGAAACTCTTTCCATTCAGTTAATAAAATCAATGCATTTACATCATTAACAGCTTCATACTTATCCCTTGAATAAAGAACATCAACACCCTTCAAGTATAGCGCTTTTGATTTGTATATTGCTTTAGGATCGTAAGCAATCACTTTCGCATTTTTCTTAATCAATTCTTTAATAATAAAAATAGATGGAGCCTCCCTCATATCATCCGTTTCTGGCTTAAAAGACAACCCCCATATAGCAAAAGTTAACCCTGTTAAATTTTCGCCAAACCTATTTAGAATTTTATCTAGAAAAAGTTTTTTTTGATTCTTATTAACTTGATTAACTGAAGTAATTATTTCCGGTTTATACCCATTTAAATTGCTCATATGCATCAAAGCCGAAATGTCCTTAGGAAAGCACTCTCCACCATAACCTATTCCAGGGTATATAAAATCATAACCTATTCTGGCATCAGCACCTATTCCTTTTCTTACCTCATTAATGTCTGCACCTATTTTTTCACAAATATTTGCCATTTCATTAATAAAAGAAATTTTTGTTGCCAACATCGCATTTGCAGCATATTTTGTCATTTCAGCAGAAAAAACATCCATAATAACAAATCTTTCATTGGCTCTAAAAAAAGAAGCATAAATCTTTTTTATTTGAGATGAAACGATCTCAGATTCCGCTCCAATCACTACCCTATCTGGCTTCATAAAATCGTTAATCGCATCTCCTTCTTTTAAAAATTCAGGATTTGAAGCAATATCAAATTTCACATAAGATTCTCTCTCTATTAATTTCGATTGAATAATTTCTTTTATCTTATATGTAGTACCAACGGGAACCGTAGACTTTGACACAATAATTTTGTAATTATTAATACTTTTACCAATAATTCTAGCCACATTATAAACAGCCGACAAATCTGCATTGCCACTACTATCCATCGGAGTACCAACAGCAATAAAAATAATATCAGATTTCTCTACAGCATTTTTGATATCTACAGAAAAAAAAAGTGACTTACCTAAATTACCATTAATTAATTCTTTTAATCCAGGTTCAAATATAGGAGCAACTCCCTTATTTAGTTTATCAATTTTTTCTGTATCTACATCAACACAAATAACTTCGTTCCCCATTTCCGCAAAACAAGTTCCAGAAACCAACCCAACATAACCAGTACCAACAATTGCAATTTTCAACTTATTTATCTTTCTTTTTTAAATTCTCTTTTTCTTGAACTTCTTTTCGTAACCCACTACTTGAAAAACGATGCTCTCTTTTATTAAAATACAATTTGATCCCCTTTTTCTCACAATAGTCTCTTCCTGTAAATTGTTTGTTCGCATACTCATCTCCTATAATACGAACATCAATTTTAAAAGAACGTAAAACATCCTCTAAATCTTGCTCAGTTGCATACGGCACTATCTCATCCACATACTTACATCCTTTTAATTGGATATATCGCTCTACAACCGATTGTACCGGTCTATTTTTTTTGGGTCTGTCTAAGGTTGGGTCTGTTTGTAAGGCACAAATTAAATAATCGCATTGTCGCTTTGCTTCTTCCAACATTTTAATGTGCCCCGCATGTAATAAATCAAAGGCACTAAAAGTTATTCCAATTTTCATTTTTTTTGAGCAAATATAGTTAATTTTATATTTAATGAAAGGATATTTTTCGCATTCTATTATTGCTGTCTTACTGTCTTGCTGTCTTGCTGTCTTGCTGTCTTGCTGTCTTGCTGTCTTGCTGTCTTGCTGTCTAACAAACAACTATTTTTTTCTTAGATATTGCATAAATTTACCTATACCATTCATAATCTTAGTAGCTGCTTCTCTTCTTTGAAGAGCTTTCTTACTAGAAACACATTCAATATCTTCTGATAAATAATACATACTTTTCAATTCTCCACAGGAAGCCTTTGCTATGTTCAAAAACTGATGAAACTCTTTATCCCCTTTTCTACAAAAACCTTCTGCGATATTATTCATAACTGACACTGCACTTCTTTGGATTTGATCTCTAAAACCATAGTCCTTATTCATTTTGAAATCAACATACCCTTCTTTTGCTAAAGTTCTCGAAGATTTCCATATTTCTAATTCTTCAAAATTTAAAATCTTGCTCATCTTTTTCTTTTTCCGCAATTTAAACCTAATTTAATTATTATGAAAGCTGCACGACAACCAGACTGCATGACACTACGACCTATTTCTTTATTTAATGAAAGGGTGTTTTTCTCCTTTTAAAATAATGGATGCATTTCTTATATCATGAACAATTTTGATAGACTGTTTGGCTTCTTTCAATCCAAAACCATTTCCTTTTAAAATCCCTTTATAGCTTTGCGTATGCAACTCCGTAAAACCACCACTAAACTCAATTCCTTCATCATCAACAACAATTGAACGATAGGTTCTTTGACCTTTTTCTCTCACTTCTTTTGGCAACGAATTTTCATCAATCGATAAAAACCATCGAACCCTTGCTTTTTCAAACTCTAAGAATCCTGCCGATTTATCTTTCTCTCTTAGATGAACTATATTTGTTTTTACTTCTCCGAAAACCCA
>MAAC01018007.1_pt1 | contig 21366 bp, 14 predicted proteins | sample 1115981 | NCBI WGS metagenome assembly MAAC01 (sample SAMN04961126, study PRJNA320927) | seawater metagenome | isolation source: sample BD02T64 sea water enriched with oil for 64 days | place: USA:Gulf of Mexico | collected 2013-07-27
CTGCTTTCTGATATGTCCGGTGGTGTTACAGGTGAAATTCACCATGTTGATTCCGGCTATCACGTCGTTGGTATGATGAACGTGGATAAAGCAAAAGAACTGTCTGAACTTCTGGGTAATTTCAACCCACAATCTTAAAGACAATATCTCTTGGAGATATATAATACGGGGGAGCGCGGCTGAGCTGCCGTTCCCCTTTTTTACGAAATGAACTAACGTTGCGAGAGCACTATGGCTGGTAATACTTTTGGTGAAATTTTCCGTTTTACGACTTGGGGCGAAAGCCACGGCCCCTCTATTGGTTGTGTTGTGGATGGAACCCCTCCGCTCATAGATATTACCGAAGAAGAAATCCAGGTGTATCTCGATGCACGCAAACCGGGCCAGAACCGCTTTACGACCCAGCGTCAGGAAGCCGATCTGGTAAAGATCGTGTCCGGTGTATTCGAGGGTAAGACCACAGGAACCCCCATTGGCCTCCTCATAGAAAACACCGACCAGCGTTCCAAAGATTACGGCGATATCGCCAAAAAATTCCGCCCGGGCCACGCCGATTACACCTATTGGGAAAAATACGGCATTCGTGATTACCGTGGTGGCGGACGTTCCTCTGCACGTGAGACCGCGATGCGGGTTGCAGCCGGTGCCATTGCTCGGAAGGTCCTCGACACGCAGATCGAGGGCGGCGTGCAAATCAAAGGTGGCCTTGTTCAAATGGGGCCACACAAAATTGATCGTTCGCGTCTGGACTGGGACGAAGTTAATAACAACCCCTTCTGGTGCCCTGACCCTGTTGCAGCAAAAGAATGGGAAACCTATCTCGATTCAGCTCGTAAAGCCGGTTCATCCCTTGGCGCTGTCATCGAAATTGTCGCCAGTAATGTTCCCGTCGGGCTTGGCGATCCGGTTTATGACAAGCTGGATTCAGACCTTGCAAAAGCCATGATGTCGATCAATGCGGTAAAAGGGGTCGAGATCGGTGATGGTTTTGATACCGCAGCTTACAGCGGAGAAGAAAACGCCGACGAGATCCGCATGGTCGATGGCAAACCACATTTTACCTCGAACCATGCAGGCGGTATTCTCGGTGGGATTTCAACCGGGCAGGACGTCGTCGTTCGTTTTGCCATCAAACCAACGAGTTCAATTCTTCAAACCCGTAAGACGGTTACCACCGACGGCGAAGAGACAGAGATCTTCACCAAGGGCCGTCATGACCCTTGCGTCGGTATCCGTGGCGTTCCCGTTGGCGAAGCCATGATGGCCCTCACTCTTGCTGATCACTGGTTGCGCCACAAAGCACAGAACAGATAGAATCACATCGTCTGCGCCCTTTGAGCTAAGATAAGACAGGTGGGGCTCCTTGCAAAATCCTCTTCTGTTAACACGGTAAGTTAAAACTGTTTTAACCAGTGATCAATATTATCCTCAGTCTAAAAACCCAGAGGATTTGTTGATTGTAATGAATAATAATTCTAGTTCTGTTGCGAAATTAACCAACTCAGGAATGAGTACTCTTATTCGTTACCTCTATATCGTCACACTTTGTCTGAGCGCGTTCCTTTTATTCCTTATCCAGCCAATGTTTACAAAACTGGTTCTCCCTCTCTTGGGCGGAGCTCCAGCAATTTGGAACACAGCGATGGTCTTTTTCCAGGCAATGTTACTTGCTGGATATATTTATGCCCACTTTCTCTCTTCAACCTTTACTCTACGCACTCAAATTATCATTCACCTCGTCATTATGGCAGTTGCTATTCTCACTTTACCCATAGCAATTTCTGCCGGCTTTGATGCCCCTTCCAAGAACTGGCCAACAGTTTGGCTACTTTGGCTTTTTGCAGCCTCAATTGGTTTGCCTTTCTTTATCATCTCGGCGAACGCCCCCCTCTTGCAGGACTGGTTTAGATCCTCAGGAGATGATCATGCCCATGACCCTTATTTTCTCTACGCTGCGAGCAATATAGGAAGTATTGCTGCTTTGGCATCCTACCCTTTGTTTATTGAAGTTTTCTTTGGCTTGGAAAGTCAGGGATGGCTTTGGTCCTATGGGTTTATTGCCCTTCTCATCTTTATTTTCTTCTGTAGCCTGTCGCTCAAAAAGAAGGAAACAAAAATCTCCGCCGCAGATGCGGCAACCAAGGTAAGCTCAAAGATAAACAACGAAGATGCGCCAGTATTATCAACCTATGCCTATTGGATTATTCTCGCGTTTGTGCCTTCTGCACTACTGCTAAGCGTTACGAATAAAATCACAACCGATCTCCTCGCAACTCCTTTGTTATGGGTGATTCCGTTGGGGCTCTACCTTCTAACCTTTGTGATCGTCTTTTCACGAAATCCAATTATCCCCCACAAATTCATCGCGGCACTTGCCCCGTATTTCTTACTCGCGGTCGCTTTTATCAAGGTATCAACCACTCAAGTAGACGCGGTATTTTTCTATGTGGGAGGCAGTTTATTAAGCTTCTTTGTAATTTCTCTTTACTGCCATGGCCGACTGGCATCGGCACGCCCACCAGCAAAATATCTTACAAACTTCTATATCGCCATGTCATTTGGCGGCGTCCTTGGTGGCATATTTGTCGGTATTTTAGCCCCGACAATATTCTCCAATATATATGAATACGCTCTACTCTTAATCTTGGCAGCACTCTTGATGCCGAGAAACACCAAGGCAATAATATCAATTATTAACCGCCGGATTGGCCCAAGAGCAGAAAGCTATTACGCCGATATAATCTTCTCGCTCCTAATCGTGGGCCTGGTGAGCTTAACCCGGTTAATACAATCAGATGATATTCTGGCCCTAAAGCTGATAACAACAATTGTTGCGGCACTGGTCCTATTACTATTAATAGAGAGTGTTGGCAGGCCTGTTCGACTTGCTTTCAGCACAGCCATTTGCCTGTTCTTAAGCGGCCAAGTTAGCGGAATTTCAGATAATTTTGTTTTTCAGGAACGCAGCTTTTTTGGCGTTTATACCGTGCGGAAAACGACACTGGAAGATACGGATTATCAGGGACCTGAAAAAGAAATCCGAACGGCCAAACACGGAACGACAATCCACGGCACGCAATTCACCGGATCTCTCGAACCATTGAGCTACTATCACAGCGACACCGGGCTCGGCCTGTTATTTCAGTCCTATCAAGATACGAACAAACCTCTTCGACAAATTGGTGCGATTGGATTGGGTACAGGTACTGTGGTCTGTTATCAACGGCCAGGACAAAACTGGACTTTCTTTGAAATTGATCCCCTCGTCGAAAAAATGGCCCGAGATCCATCAATGTTCACCTACATGAGTGAATGTGCCGGGGATACAAAGGTGATTATCGGCGATGCCCGTTTATCTCTTCAAGGCATTGATGACAAGGCATATGATCTTTTGATTGCAGATGCCTTTTCGTCTGATTCGATCCCGATACATCTACTCACAAAAGAAGCCATCGACCTATATCGCGACAAGGTAAAGGCTGATGGCTTAATCATCCTTCATATTTCAAACCGATATTTCGATCTTGAACCAATCGTCGCAGTAACATCAAAAGCTTCTGGTTTACACTCGCGCATTTACCATTATAGGCGCGATGAAGAAGCAAAGTCTCGTCGACCTTATCATTTTAACTCCTCCTGGATTGCTTTAGCACGGGAGGAAAAATACCTGGATCAACTGATTCCTCTTTCCAGCACGACCCAAAAGGGAAAAGAAAACCACTGGAGAAAACTCACTCTCGACTCTTCACACAAAATCTGGACAGACGATTACTCCAATGTTCTCTCTGCCCTAAAATAGACCCTAAAATTAAGACAGCCTCAAATAGGGCAATATATTTTGTTCAGTGGAATTAAATCCACCCCTGAAGCTCGCGTAGTGTTACGTCTTTAATCACGTCCATACCGCCCTGACCTGCATTCAGACAGGGGATAAAGGCGAAGTTTTCACCACCGTTCTCAAGAAAGGCCTCGCGAACGCCGATATCGATTTCTTCCAGAGTTTCGACACAATCGACAGAAAATCCCGGCGTGAGAATTACCAGGTTTTTCACACCATTTCGTGCCATCTCTTCGACCGTTGGCTGAGTATAAGGCTTGAGCCATTCCTTTGGTCCAAAAAGAGACTGGAAACAAAGTTTGAGCTTTTCCTCTGGCAAGCCAAGTCGCGTCCGCAACAGGTCCGTTGTTTCAACACAGTGGTCGTAGTAGGGGTCGCCCTTTTCATAATATTCCACAGGCAGACCATGGAATGACGCAATGGTCACATCCGGTTGCCATGATAATTTAGCAATGCCCTGTTCAACAGATTTTGCCAGGGCATCAATGTAAACTGGTTCGCGGTGATAGAAAGGAACGCAGCGAACAGCGGGCTGATTGCGCATCACCTTTAACGCATCAAAACACTTATCATAGGCGGTTGCTGTTGTTGTCGCCGAGTATTGCGGGTAAAGAGCAAAGAGGAGGATACGGTCACAACCTTGTGCCTGTAGGCTCTCAATCCGTCCTTTAACGGCTGGATTACCATAGCGCCACCCCCAGTCGACCACGACATTGGGATGTTCTTTTGCCAACGACTTCTGCAACTTTTCTGCCTGATCACGTGTGATGGTTCGAAGAGGCGACTCATCTTTTTCTGTGTTCCAGATTTCCTTATAGGCTTCCCCGCTTTTATTCGGGCGAGTCGTCAAAACAATGCCTTGGAGGATAATCTGCCAGAGTAACTTTGGCGCTTCGATCACACGGGAATCACTCAAGAATTCGCTCAAATATCGACGCATCGACCAATAATCAGTACCATCCGGCGTGCCCAAATTTATTAACAAAACACCAACTTTGGCAGTTGACGTTTGGGCAGGCGAATTTTTCTGGTCGGCAACAGGTATTTTCTGGATTTCCATAGATCCCTCAAAAGGACATTGAATCAAAAGGATAAAGTGCAGCACTGGGGTGAAGATATTTTCGATATTACATAGGAAATATAAGGATAAAGCAACTTCAAGCAAAGCCCGGAGTTTAATAATACCATCGTCCCCTGATATTGACGCGATCTGGACGGGTCAATATCAGGGGACGATGGTATAATCCAGCCATTTGTGCTATTATGCCTCATGCAAGCCATCATATATCGCTGGGATCTAAAGCCTTCTGCAGAAGAGAATTTCATTTCTGCCTGGAGAGATGTTACGCTTTGTCTGAAAGAAAAATTGGGGTCAAGCGGGTCCCGGCTTCATAAATGTGATGACGATAGCTATCTGGCCTATGCTCTGTGGGATAGCCTCGAACACAGAACAGAGGCATTTGCCTCTGGCATTCCCCATCAAGATCAAATCATGCAAATGAGGGAATGTACCAAACGGCGCCACCCTGAAATGAAATTAGAGGTTACCGACGACCTCCTGCTTCCCATTCCCGCAGAAAATTCCCCCGAAGAAAATGCAAATGCCTTTGCAACCTTTTACCACTGGGTGATCAATCCCGACTTAATCGTCCCCTTCAAGGAAATATGGCACCGGGTTACGCTTGAACTCAGATCTCAATACGGCGTTCAGGGTTCTCGACTACATCTGGCTTCAGATGCCCATTGGGTGGCCTATGCCATTTGGCCCAACAGGGAAATGCGCGACCACGCCTTTGCTCATTCAGTTGTGAGTAACAAGGAAAAAGAAATCATGAGATCCGCTCTTATGAGCAAGCAGATAGAGGTCTCCATGAAAATCATTGAGGACCATCTATCGCCACTACAAAATTCCCAGACCTAATAATCAGCTTGCCTAACAATCAGTTTACTGGGAAAGATCTTCCTGTTCTTCGTTTTCAAAGTCACCATCATCGCCCTCGTCATCTTCGTAACCAATCGCCTCAAAACAGGCGACAGTTTCCAAATGACCACTCCAGACGAACTGATCAACCGGGGTAACTTCTTTCAGCGAATAACCACTTTCAACAAGTATTCTGGCATCCCGGGCAAAGGTGTTCGGATTACAGGAAACATAAATAATCGTCCTGATATCTGACTGCGCCAACTCATAGCACTGTTCTTTTGCGCCCGTTCGCGGTGGATCGAGAACAACACAATCGCCGCCCTCTAATTCATCTGCGGTCACAGGATCTTTAACCAGATCCCGGCAATCAGTGGTTATTTTGTGATCGGTGTCATTTCTTCGAGAAGCCGATGTCAAAGCTGTAATCGCACGCTCATCGCCCTCGACCGCATGGACATGCGCTTTTTTTGACAGCGGAAAAGTAAAGGTTCCACAACCGGAAAAGAGATCGGCGACAGTTTCGGCCTCTTCAGGCAAATAATCCATCACCAGTCTGGTCAGGATATCTTGTCCTTCTTGACTTGGTTGCAAGAACGCACCTTCGGGCGGAAGCACCGGAACATCACCAAATAACTGTATCGGTTTATCTCTAATGGCAACGGGCTCGGGCTCGCTCTTGGGCCGTCCCCAAGCAAAACGCGCGACTTTGTTTGTTTCCGCAAATACAGTGATGGCCTCACGGCCTTCCAAGGTCAATTTAGCATCCGTCACGACAAGGACATCCAGCCCCGCAGAGGCTCCGATAACTGTGATATCTGCTTTTGACTGATCTGGACCAAGCAAAATTTTTAGAAGTTCTCTCATCGGAGGAAGAATTTGGCCAAGATCAGATGTCAGTATTTTGCAGTCTTTAACATCGACGATCTGGTGGCTTTCTCGCTCATGAAAACCAAGATCGATCTTCTTACCTCTTGCCGCAGCGGCAAAAACAGCCCGGCGACGCGTGCCCGCATCTACTTGAATAAGATCAGCAACTTCACCGCCACTGAATCCCTTGCGTTTCAAGGCCTGAACAACAAGATCTTTTTTCCAGCGACGATAAAAATCAGACGAAACATGCTGTACCGTACAACCACCACAAGGGCCAAAGTGTTTACAGGGAGGATCGACATGCCCCGCACCCTGTTCTTGTAGTTCTAAAATCTCCGCTTTCAAACCACCGGAACGTTCGCCCACCAGCTTCACACGCAAGCGATCTCCTGGCATGGTCATGGGAACAAAGACAGGTTTGCCATCATGATCGCCAACACCATCACCGCGAGCACCGAGAATATCAATCTCCAACTCGATCTGTTTACCGCCGCCTCGGCGTGCCTTACGTCGCATAATTCCTGACACCTAATTTTTTGGTAATTTTGCGCCAACTTAGCAGCTTTTTAAAAAGCTGCAATCACAAGCTCGACCAATTTAGCTCAGCCTCTAGAATAAATAGACTTTGAGCTCATCCCACGCTTGCAAAAAAGCTGAAGGATCATCATCTTATCTCTCAAGGTATTCTTGCAACTTTTGGATCTTTTTGGTCATGTCATTTTTCCGATTTCTTTTTAAAGGTATTTTCGGCCTGTTTGCTGCGCTGGGCCTTTTAACTATCCTGGCCGCTTTGCTTATTGGTGTTATAATTAATAATGCCGACCAACTGGGCAAGACAGTCGATAATGAAACGTTACCTTCAGAAATAATCCTGACCATTGACCTATCCGAAGGCATCTGGGAAGGCCCGTATCAAACCTCATATTTCAGCAACTCCTTTCAAGCCGGCATTCCACTGCACGACGTAATCGATGCTCTTTACCGCGCTCAGGATGATACCCGTGTCAAAGGACTGCTCATACGCGCAGGTCGAGGGCCATTAGGCTTGGCACAAGCGCAAGAACTCCGTCGGGCCATCAGAGATTTCACCAAAACAGGAAAATGGACTGCTTCTTTTGCAGAAACCTACGGTGAAGCAGGACACGGGACACTGCATTATTATCTGGCAAGTGCTGCCGAAAATATTTGGATTCAGCCTTCCGGAGATCTTGATATTTCCGGCTTCAGCATGGAAAGTCCGTATTTACGTCCTGTCCTCGACGAAATTGGTGTCCTTCCCCAATTCAGCCAGCGCCATGAATTCAAAGGCGTCATGAATACCTTTACGAGTGACAGTATGCCGGAACCTGTGCGCCAAAACACTCAAGGCGTTCTTGATTCCATCTTTGGCCAGGTCGCAAAGGAAATATCCATAAGTCGTGAGAAACCAGGTGAAATCACCACTCTCATGGATCGTTCTCCTCTAAGCGCGGTTGAAGCGATTGATGCTGATCTGGTCGACCATGTCGGTTATTGGGATGAAGTCACTGCAGAAGCTCTGGTTAATGGTCGAAAATTTGTAACCCTTTCAAAATATGCCTTTAGCACGACTCCTGAAATTCCTGAAAATGCATCACGCATTGCTTTGATCTACGGCATTGGAGAGATTCATCTTGGCGATAGCCAGGGAAATCCTTTCTTTGGCGGAGGCATGTCCATGGGGTCAGACACGATCGCACAGGCAATTTCTGATGCCATTGATGATCCTTCTATCGGGGCAATTCTCTTGCGTATAGATAGCCCCGGAGGCTCGTATGTTGCCTCTGATGTTATGTGGCGCGAAGTTGTTCGGGCAAAGGAAGTTGGTAAACCAGTTATCATTTCCATGGGTGAAGTCGCCGCCTCGGGTGGGTATTTTGTCTCCGCGCCAGCTTACAAAATATTGGCTAACCCCGTGACAATAACCGGGTCTATCGGCGTTGCTGGCGGGAAAATGGTATTAAAAGATTTGTGGGATAAAGTCGGCGTAAAATGGGACGGCGTTAAAGCAGGTGAAAATGCAGATCTCTACAGTGCCAATAAAGCATTTACAGATGAAGGTTGGGCACGATTACAAGGATCGCTTGATCGTGTTTACGAAGATTTCACCGTCAAGGTCGGCGAAGGTCGCGGTAAAAGCCAACAAGAAGTTCATACCATTGCAAAAGGACAAATCTGGAGTGGTCTTCAGGCAAAAGAAAATGGGCTTATAGACCAGCTCGGTGGTTTCAGAGAGGCTGTACAGGTTGCTCGGGAAGCTGCAATGATCCATGAAGATATTGCCCATGAACTGGTTGTTTTCCCAACCCCACGCGACCCCTTGGAAGAACTGTTTGAAAATGCAATGGGAGGATCAATGATCCTTAGTGATCCCGCTGTATTAAAGTCGGTAAAAAGTCTTCTGAAAATAGCGTCCCCCATGTTGCAGGGGATTGAGCAAGCATCGCAAGATCCGCGTGTATCCGCTCTAAACTCAGGGATAAAACCTTTGGGGAGCAATTAAGCCTGTACCCTCAGGAGGTTCTTAAAAAAGGACCTCCTGATTAATCAAACCGCTTCAACTTCCTTCAGCAACTGCGATCTTTCAATCAGGCGTTCGCTTGGGAAACTAACAGTAACTGATGTGCCTTTTTCGGGTTCACTTTCTATAGAGAGGGTCCCTTTGTTTCTCTCTGTAATTGCTTTGACAATACTCAGGCCCAGCCCACTGCGTTCTTCAGCACCTTCTGCTGATTTCCAGAATGGATCGGTAACAAATGGCAGATCCTCTTTTTTTATACCAACACCTGTATCAGAAAAACATATACTCAAACCGTGATGATCATCAAACAAAGCTGATACATAGACTTGGCCATCACGTGGCGTAAAGTGGATGGCGTTGCTCAATAAATTAACGACGATTTGCTTAAATCCTTGTGCGTTGGTGCGCAAATAAGGCAGATCGCCTTGAATGGAGCACTCCACAATAACTCCGCGATCTGCTGCTCTGAGCTCTAAAGCCCGTGCGCAGCTCAGAATTTCATCAGACACATCCAGCTCTTCATCTTGAATTCCGGCTTCAGCAGATTCCAAACGCGAGATTTGTTGAATATCAGAAACCATGGTCATCAAGCTAGAACCCGCTTCAAAGATATAACCGAGATATTCTTCTCGCCTTTCCTGATCAATCTTGTAATCTTTTTCTTTCATCAATATTTCGGAAAAGCCAATGATCGCGTTTAACGGGGTGCGTAATTCGTGACTCATGTTTGCGAGAAATGAAGTCTTTGCCCGGTTGGCAATTTCAGCCGTTTCCTTGGATTCCGTTAAAGCACGCTCATGCTGATCAATCGTCACCAACATATTATTATAAGCTTCAACAGTTTGACCGAGTTCGTCATCTGAACGCCACTTTACAAGGACGGGCTTTTTTTGTGTCGCCATCTCTTCGATCGAATGGGATAGCAGTTTCAACGGGCGCCCAATTGCCCGGTTAATCGCAATTGCTGCTCCCCCACCCAATGTAATCAGGATAATGAGGAAAATCAGGGCATCCAAAAAGACCCGGGTCCAGACGTCGGTATAAGCCCGCTCTGTTGTGTAACCTACCTCGAGATGTCCGAGGATTTCATTATTGTCAAAGACTGTATAGACCAACGGTATCCGGATGAAATCAATGTCCGTTAACTCAAAACTCTTCGCATTAAGGTCTGTGCCTGGAAGGTCTGTGCCTGGAAGATCTGTGGCTGGAAGATCTGTGGCTGGAAGATCTGTGGCTGGAAGATCTGTGGCTGGGTAAAACTCGCCGCCATTATCAGGAAGTATGATGCGGACACGAACTAAATCAGGATCCCGCATCAGGGTTTCCAAAACCAGCAAAATCGTGCTTTCGTCATAATCCCAGAGAGAGCGAGACAAAGGGACCGATACCTTGTTCGCAACATCTAATGCACGCTGAGCAATTCGTTCTTCTTCAAGTTGGAAAAACCGGACTTCAAAAAACAGAAATGGTACCAGTCCTGTTATCAGGACTGACAGGGTACAGATGATCAACAATTTTGTGCGGACAGATTTAAAGACCATTCTGATCTAGCTACCTATCTAATTTCACAACAATTCTATGCGAACACCAGCACTTTGCAATTGATAACATCAACTTCTTCCCCCTGAGAAACGTGCAAGAACAACGTATAAGAGCAAGAAGTTAGGGCAACACGTCAGATATCGCTTAGATAATAATAGCCTGACATCAATGATTAACCCGGCATCACTCTTTTTTATTTTTCAACTTTTAGAATAACGCGAGCGGGTTAACAGGCAATAAACAACATATTACCACGCCATTACGAAAAGTTAGCACTGTTATTGAATAAAATCCCGGTGCATCTCAAACTCCTGTTTGCAGGAAATTTTTGATTTATATGAATTTTCTGGCGGCAATCAGAAACTCAATATTCCCTTCCGGCCCTTTAATAGGACTTTCGGTTACGCCAAGTACGGCCCAGTCGGTTTCATCCGAAAGCCAGCTTTCGATCCGGTCACAGACCTCTTTGTGAAGCTCTGGTTCGCGGACAACACCCCCTTTACCAACCCGGCCTTTGCCGACTTCAAACTGGGGCTTTATCAAAGCCACCATCAAGGCCCCAGGCACAGCCAGTGCCATAGGAGCAGGCAAGACGGTTTCCAGACCGATAAAACTGGCGTCGCAAACGATCATGTCGATTGCTTCTGGAACCTGTTCACGGGAAAGGTGGCGCGCATTGGTCCGTTCCATCACCACAACGCGCTCATCTTTTCGGATTTTCCAAGCCAGTTGTCCGTGACCAACATCCACGGCATAGACCTTAGACGCGCCGTTGGTTAACAGCACATCCGTAAAGCCTCCGGTCGAAGCGCCGACATCCATACAGACCTTGTCTGTTGGATCTATATCAAAAGTCTTCAACCCTTTTTCAAGCTTGAGGCCGCCTCGACTTACCCAAGGGTGGTCCTCCCCCTTAACCGTTAGAGGCGCATCTTCCGGGAGAGGTTGCCCTGGTTTATCTACACGTTTTGTATTCGTATAAATCTGCCCGGCCATAATACGGGCCTGCGCCTTAGTCTTGCTTTCGACCAACCCTCGATCAACAAGGAGTTGATCAGCTCTTTTTTTTCCAATTTTTGCCACGTTAAATGCTCTTGTAATTAGTCAGCCCCAAACGATCACGTAATGTGAAACGTATAACTGAAACCACTGCCACAAATGCAAGCCCTGCCGCAAGCCCTAACCAAATACCCTGTCCTCCACCACCAAGGACAAATCCACCGATATAAGAGATTGGAAGTCCCAGTACCCAATAGCCAAATATTGCTAAATACATGGGCACTTTCGTATCACTTAGTCCACGCAGAGCACCCGATGTTACGACCTGACATCCGTCAACAAGTTGAAAAAGCGCTGCGACAGCAAGATACGAAACAGCAAGGCCAAGAGTAGCTTCATTTTCGGGGAGAGCTGGATCAAGAAAGAAGGCAACCAGAGTATTCGGAATCAACCAAAACGCCAGGCAGGTAAAGATCATAAAGCCCGTCCCCATGGCAATCGAAACCCAGCCAGCCTTGCGAATACCGTCATGATTTTTTTTGCCATACGCTAAGCCAACTCTAATTGTGGCTGCCTGGCTAATACCGAGAGGAACCATAAAAGCCAAAGCCGCACATTGAAGAGCAACCGCATGAGCTGCAAGCTCGTTGGTTCCCAACCATCCCATAAGAATTGCCGCTGCCGTAAATAAGCCAGTCTCGGCAGTCAAAGTAAAACCAATAGGTAGGCCGATACGAAAAATTTCTCTAAACCGCGACCAGTCAGGTTTCCATAATCTTACAAGAATAGCGTACCTTTTGTATCGTCTGTGCATAAGAATATATGCCAAAATCGACACAAACATAACGGTATTTACAAACGTTGTGCTAATGCCTGCGCCAAGCAATTCCAACCTTGGGAAGCCCCAGTTACCAAACATAAGTGCATAGTTACCCAAAGCATTCACAACAATACCAGCGATCGTAATGTATAAAACAACTGATGTTTTTCCATGAGATGAGAGTAGGCAACGTAAAACAAGGAAAAGAAAAGCCGGGAAGAAACTCCACGCAGCAAACCGAATATAGCCTTGGGCCTTTGATGCATTCTCTGGTGTTTGACCAAGAATAAGGAAAACAAACTCAGCGTTCCAAATCAAAGCAACAAGTATGGTCGCAACAAGTACCGCCGCCCAAAAGCCCTGGCGTGTTGTTCGGCGAACAGATTTAAAATCAAGCGCACCAATCGCCTGCGCCATCATTGGTGCCACAGCCGTAATTAACCCGATACCGAAAAGCAGAAACGGGCTCATAAGGCTTGTCGCCAAAGTACCAGCGGCCAGGAACTTAGGGCCAAGCCAGCCCATCATAATAACATCTGTCGTAAAGAGAGCCATTTGAGCCAATTGTGCAATAACAAGTGGCCAGGCTAAATTAAAACTGGCTTTGACTTCTTCTCCCCAAAACACGGAAGGCGGCAAAGACTGGCCAGGGGCCACAAAAGCCCTGTCCGTTGACAGTTCGGTTGACATAAATCTGATCCTAAAATGAGAAATTCGCCAACGCACGCAGCCAATAAGGTTGTTCGTCGCCCCCCTTTCGGGTCCAGGCAAATTTGTAACTTGACGCTCACCCTAGCGGGTTGGAAGAGAGTTGTATAGAGCTTTTAGATCGTCTCTTCGATTGGAAAATAAGAGCGATTAAAGACTACTGTTTAGTCAGCTTGGGAAAACGAGGCAATTGATGAGGATGGTGCCGCAACTTCCTTGCCAAGAGCTGACATAGCTTTGCTAAAGATTCCTTCGGCGTCCAACCCTGCTTGCTCGAGTTGTTTGGCCGGACTGTCGTGATCAATAAATGTATCAGGCATACAGACAGGGCGGAATTTCAACCCCTTGTCAAAAAGACCTTCATTGGCCAGAAAATTGGATACAAGAGAAGAAAATCCGCCAATCGAACCTTCTTCCACCGTCAGGAACACGTCGTGATTTCGGGCCAGAGAACGGGCCAGATCAGCGTCTAAAGGCTTGGCAAAACGGGCATCTGCAACCGTAGAGCTAAATCCGTGTGCCGCAAGTTTATCCGCAGCTTTGAGACAATCATCTAACCGTGTTCCAAGAGCAAGAATAGCAACATGCGTCCCCTCGCGAACGATGCGACCTTTACCAATTTCAAGAACAGATCCGCGCTCTGGTAGCTCAATCTGTCCTGTCGATTCCCCTCTTGGGAAACGAATGGCACATGGCTGGTCATCAATAACGGCGGATGTGGCAACCATATGCATCAGTTCAAGTTCGTCAGACGGGGCCATGATAATCATACCGGGAATACACCCAAGATAAGCAAGATCATAACTCCCCTGATGGGTCACGCCATCGGCACCAACCATGCCAGCACGATCAATGATGAAACGTACTGGCAAACTTTGAATGGCAACATCGTGAATAACCTGATCATAGGCGCGCTGTAAAAAGGTCGAGTAGATTGTCGCGTAAGGCTTATAGCCATCACAGGCCATACCAGCACAAAATGTCACGCCATGTTGCTCGGCGATGCCGACATCAAAAGTTCTGTCAGGAAACTCTGCCTGAAACAGGTTGATGCCAGTACCCGACGGCATCGCTGCTGTCATCGCGACGATCTTGTCGTCATGTTTAGCCTCGGCAATCAATGCTTTGGCAAAAACGTTCTGATAAAGCGGTGCTTTTGGCGGCGTTTTCTGCTGCTTGCCACTGACAACGTCAAATTTTGAAACGCCGTGATATTTGTCTGAGGCCTGTTCAGCAGGCTCATATCCTTTGCCTTTTTGCGTAACCGCGTGGATGAGAACTGGTCCGTCAAACCCGCAATCACGTACATTTTTCAAAACAGGAAGAAGATGGGTGAAATTGTGCCCGTCAATCGGCCCAATATAGAAAAACCCAAGTTCTTCAAACAGAGTTCCACCAGTAAAAAATCCGCGGGCGTATTCTTCGGCGCGTTTCGCAGCTGTTTCGATACGCGGCGGAAATTTACTAATGATTTCTTTCGCCAGATGGCGCATGGATTGATAAGGCTTGGCAGAAATCAAACGAGACAGATATGCGCTCAAAGCACCTACGGGAGGCGCGATCGACATGTCATTATCGTTCAGGATAACCACCAAACGGGAATTCATGGCACCGGCATTATTCATGGCTTCATACGCCATGCCAGCCGTCATGGAACCATCACCGATGACAGAGATGACATTGTTCGTCTTACCGGCGAGATCTCTTGCTACGGCGTAGCCCAGACCTGCAGAGATTGACGTCGAACTGTGAGCTGCGCCAAAGGGGTCGTAAATACTTTCTTTGCGGGTCGTAAAACCGGAAAGCCCGCCGCCCTGTCGCAAGGTTCTCAGCTGCTCACGACGCTCAGTTAATATTTTATGAGGGTAACATTGATGCCCGACATCCCAGATGAGCTTATCATCAGGGGTATTGAATACGTGGTGGATCGCAATCGTGAGTTCAACCACACCCAGACCAGCGCCAAGATGACCGCCGGTACGAGATACGGCGTTGACCATGTCCAGACGAACTTCTTCAGCCAACTGTGGCAGCTGGCTTTCATCTAGCGTACGCAGATCTGCAGGATTCTTTACTGTGTCCAGCAGAGGGGTCTGGCGATTATGACCGTACTGACTCACCCGTCTCTCCATCACTTATCTTCTCAATTAGCTTCGACAAGCCATGAGATGTTTTTCAGGTCTCTCGGCAACCAGTTACGAAGTCCAGTTACTGAAGTATAGTCCTGATCGGATTAATATTTCCACAGAAACCTTTAATCTAACCCTGCCTGTAATCTCACTCATGAACGTATATAACCTTAGGATCTACGTTCTAATACAAATGTGGCAGTGTCGCGAAGTAACTGCGCCTTTCCTGCGAAAATATCAAGTCTAGATTTTGCCGAACAAATTAATTCCTCTGCCTTTGCGCGGGCAGCATTCAAACCAAGTTGCCCCACAAAGGTAGCCTTGCCAGCATCAAAATCAACCCCGGTAGGTTTGCCCGTTTCTTCCGGTGTTCCTTCGTGGTCCAGCAAATCATCCACAATCTGGAAAGCCAGCCCGATATCTTTGGCGTAAAGGCGAAGGGCTTTCAACTCTTCCGATGTTGCTTTGCCAAGGATGGCTCCGGCTTCACAAGCATAGCATATCAGCGCGCCTGTTTTCAGATCCTGCAGGCGGGTAATTCCCTTGAGATCCAGATTGGCCCGGTTCGGTGAAAGATCTATCATCTGGCCACCAACCATGCCCGCGGACCCCGCTGCCGCAGCAAGTCCCGTGATCAACTTCAGACGAACCTCCGCATCGGGATGGGTTTTGCTATCGGCCAAGACACCGAATGCCTCTGTCAAAAGGCCATCGCCCGCCAGGATCGCTGTCGCATCATCCCATTTTTTATGGACTGTCTCGCGGCCACGCCGTAAATCGCTGTCATCCATTGCGGGAAGATCGTCGTGCACAAGACTGTAGCAATGTACCATTTCCAGAGCGGCAGCGACTTCGAGTGCGTAATCGTCCTCAACATCAAACAATGCGGCAGTTTCCATGACCAAAAAGGGCCGTAACCGCTTCCCACCACCCAAGGCACTATAGCGCATGGCTTCAACAACTTCGCCCTCAGGCGTTGAAATAGGGGGAAGCAAAGCGTCAAGGCGTGCTTCAACGGCATCAGCACGCGCAGTAAGCGCCTTTTTAATGTCCTGCATAAAAGAGAGCTCCCTCAGGAGGAATTATATTCGGCTGAATACATACACGATCAATCCGAGGCATTATCATTACACTCTGGTATTACGCCACATCGAAAGGTTCCGTGCGAGGCTGACCATCCGGCCCCATGGTGATTTTCTCGATCTTTTCCTGAGCTTCCCGAAGCTTGGTCTCACAATGGGCTTTGAGTTTTGCACCTCGGTCATAAGCCCCGATGGCTTCGTCCAGCTTACCTTCGCCCTGTTCCAAACGCTCCACAATCATTTTCAATTCGGCAAGAGCCGCTTCGAAGCTCATTGTCTGAATGTCTGTTACATTTTCACCCGTTTGTGAATTTTCCGTCATGGGAACCTCAAGAATTATTTTCAGCGGCACTCTACTTTGACAATCTTCACCAGACAAGGGTTTGTCCCAAGATCGCAATCTGAACTATTATTATCCTGCAATATTAATCTACAGCATTCATCATTGCCATTACATGCAGCGAAACCGAACGTGCCAAGGCTTCGGTATTATAACCACCTTCCAATATAGAAACGAGACGCCCATCACAAAGCTCACCCGCCAACTCAACAATTCTCTTGCTGACCCAGCCAAAGTCCTCATCTTCCAGATTAATCGACGCAAGAGGATCTTCGCGGTGGGCATCAAAACCCGCAGAGACGATAATCAGTTCCGGTCCAAATTCTTTCACTGCTGGAAAAACCCGGTCTTCCATCGCCTTGCGAAATTCGAACGATCCTGCACCCGAAGGTAAAGGCGTGTTTAAGATATTCCCCGCCACTCCCATTTCTCCTTCGCTTCCCGTGCCGGGGAAGAGCGGAGATTCATGTGTGGAGGCATAAAACATATCCGGATCATCCCAAAGGATATCCTGGGTTCCGTTCCCATGATGGACATCAAAATCAATCACAGCGATCTTTCGCAAACCGTGCTCGTTTCGAGCCTGATACGCCCCAATCGCGGGATTACAAAAAAGACAAAATCCCATTGCACGATGACGTTCAGCATGATGCCCGGGCGGGCGGCTTAGGCAAAAAGCATTGTCGACATCCTTGTTAATCACCGCATCGACAGCAGCGCATATTCCCCCTGCCGCCCGTAACGCTGCCTCGCCAGAATCCTTGCAGACCACAGTGTCACCATCAATCGCAACATAGCCAATGTCGGGAATAGCGCGGAAAACTTCCTCAATATGTTCTTCGCTATGAGCCCAATGAAGTTTTTCTTTTCCCAAAAGGGGCGATACTCTGCGATCCAAACTGTCAAAGTCCGGTTCGGCCAGGGCACGAAGAATTGCTTCAACACGCTTGGGAGATTCAGGATGGTGCACTCCCGGATCATGCAGTTGACTTACAGGGTGACTGAACAACGCAGTAGCCATTTATACCCTCCTGTTTCAGATCTGTTTCTAAAAATCAAAATTCATAACATCTGAGAAGTGTGTCATTAATTATACGATCTGCCGACGGTTTTATTTATTTAATTCGTTTAAATACTGAAATTCTTCCCCATGTTCTCAAAAGATAACATTATGTTTTGATATCAAGAGTTAGACTTTACAGATTACCCTTATCTCAACTAAGGTACAAAAAGAGAACGGCGTTGTTAATAACAACTAAACCGTCAACTTCCCGACAAAACCACTACTGGTATATAAAATCTTTTAACCAGCAGTGAGAGAATCACTCGTTAATGCCAAGCTCCAGCTTTTGGCATATTTTCAGGAGGCCGGTTTGCGCCAGCTGTTTGCAACGTCACATTTTCTGATGGCTATTTGCCTGATGATCCTTCCAACCATCGCTTCGGCTCAACAGCCATCCCTTGTTCGTGTCGATGAAGTTCGTACGGAATCCATGAACCAGACCGTACCCGTAATCGGCCGCCTGGTAGCACGCCAGACGGGGAGCGTTTCAGCGCGGATTGCCGGCCCGGTTGAAGAAATTCTGGTTGAAGTTGGAGACAGTGTAACAACAGGTCAGATAATTGCCCGGATTAACTCTGCGACACTTCGCGCAGACCGTGATTTGACCGCAAGCGAGGTTACGGCCTCGAACAGTCGCCTGAAAACATTCCAAGCACGATTAATTCTTGCAGGACAAGATGTTAAAAGGCTTGAGAAGTTAAGAAAATCAGCGGCCTTCAACAAATCGAGATATGAAGACGCCGTCCAGAGTAGTGTAATCGCAAAGGCAGAAGTATCTCAGGCCCGTGCAGATATTAACACCGCAAAGGCTAAATTACGCAAAGCCGAAATCAACCTGGCCTACACGGAGATTAAAGCCCCCTATAACGGTGTTGTTCTTGCGAAAGAAACCGAGGCGGGATCTTATGTCCAGACAGGGGATGCCGTGGTTCGCCTGCTGTCACGTGAAAGCCTCGAAATCGAAGTCGAAGTCCCGGCCCTCCGCCTTAAGGCGATCCAGGCGGGCATGGAGTTTTCCCTAAAGCTTGCTGATGGTACGCCCTTGATGGCAACAATCAGGGCAATCTTGCCACGAGAGAACCCTTTAACCCGGACCCGTCCTGTAAGGTTAAGCGCAAAACTGCCGAACCCGGAAACACTCGCCGACAATCAAAGCATCACTTTGCTTGTACCGGCAGGCCCCAAACGTGACGTGTCCACGGTTCATAAAGATGCGGTTATCCAGAGCCCAAACGGTCCAATGGTCTTTCTAAATGCTGAGGGTCATGCCCAACCTCGCCCAATCCAGTTAGGGCAACAGATTGGTGATCGCATAGAAGTCATCTATGGCCTTCAGCCAGGCGACCAGGTTGTCACCCGGGGTAACGAACGTCTATTCCCGGGAATGCCTCTCCAAATCAATGGTGCGATCCCAGAAGACACAAAGCCCGATGGCACAAAACCCGAAAGCAAGGCAGCTGAAGACGAGACACCAGAGACACAGGATGATGATAAAAGCGAGGGAGCCTCGTAATGAATCTCATCAAAATTTCAATTGAACGGCCCATTGCGATTATTTCCGCAGTGATCATGGTCGTCCTCTTTGGTGCCGTCGCACTTCAGCTTATCCCGATCCAGCTAACCCCGGATGTAAACCGCCCGGTTATCACCATCCGAACCAATTGGGCTGGTGCCGCCCCGGCCGAAGTCGAGCGCCAGATTATCACAGAGCAGGAAGAGAAGCTCAAAGGTCTGGAAAATCTGCATAGCATGACCAGCAACTCTTCTTATGGGTCAGGTCGGATCACGTTAGAATTCAACGTCGGCACCGAGATGGGTAAAGCGTTGCTCCTAACAGCAAACAGGCTCGACCGTGTCGGAAGTTACCCCGACGAAGCTGACGAACCAACACTGGATACTGCGGGGGCAGAAGACAGCCCGATTGCCTGGTTTGTACTCACCCGAAAAGACGGTAATACCGCACCAATTCATACCTATGGCGATTTTGTCGAAGACGTTATTAAAGACCGGATTGAACGTGTTCCCGGCATTAGTGGGGTCAATGTTTTTGGGGGGAGCGAACGAGAGATTGAAATTGTTATCCTCCCGGAACTTCTTGCGCGGTATGGCCTGACCACCAGCTCAATTGTCAGCACGTTAAGGGCCGCAAGCTCCTCTGTTTCGGCAGGTGACGTAGAAGAGGGAAAACGCCGTTACATCGTGCGAACCGAAGGCGATCTGAATACGCTTGAGGCGGTAAGACAGGTGGTATTACGAAGTACTCAGGACGCGGTTACAGGAAGCGTCGCAAGGGTCACTGTTGGCGATATCGCACGTGTTAACTTTAATTACAAAGATCCGAGTTCTAACATCAGGGTGCTCGGTAACGCGGCCATGGCTTTCAATGCCACCCGGGAAACCGGGGCTAATGTCATTGCAACAATGGACGGTATCTATCAGGCTATTGATGATCTCAATGTCCGTTCGATCCCTGATGCCGGATTAAAGCTGGAGCAGGTCTATGACGAGACCATTTATATCAATTCAGCGATTGATCTCGTCAGACAAAATATCTGGTTTGGAGGTATTCTCGCTGCAATTATTCTGTTGATTTTCCTACGTTCCGTCAGGGCCACAATTATTATATCCATGGCGATTCCCGTCTCGGTCATCGGTTCTTTTGTTGCAATGGCTGCCCTTGGGAGATCGATTAATGTTATTTCCCTGGCGGGTCTTGCTTTTGCCGTGGGGATGGTTGTCGATGCCGCAATTGTCGTTTTGGAAAATATCTTCCGCCTCAAGGAAGAGGGAAAATCCCCTGCTGTTGCCGCCTATGAAGGGGCGCAACAGGTCTGGGGTGCAATTCTGGTATCAGCGCTTACCACCGTCATGGTTTTTATTCCGATCATGGTCATGGAACTGGAAGTTGGCCAGCTGTTCAGAGATATTGCTGTCGCAATTTCGGTATCCGTTACCTTGTCATTGATCGTATCGATTACGGTGATCCCCGCTCTTTCCCGACGGTTCCTTCGCGACCATGATACAGACGGCAGCGATACTGTGAACCGTATCCACCTTCCCGGGATTGATCAGTTCGGAACAGGTTTTGTTAAATTCGTTATGGGCTTTCAGGCCCTGGTTGTTAAGAAAAAAATTATCGCGATCGGTCTGGTCGGTGCGATTACAGTTTTTGCCTCGTTTGGGACATGGAAGTTCCTGCCAAAACTTGAATATTTGCCAGAAGGTAATCGGAACCTCGTTTTCGGGATTATCATTCCCCCGCCCGGCTATAACCTTGATACAATGACTTCCATTGCCATCGAAGTAGAAAACTCAATTCGGCATTTATGGGCATCGGAAACAGGCCCGGAATCAAAGCCGGGCGAGCCTCCTAAAATGGAACGATTTTTCTTTGTCGCAACTCGGTCAAACACCTTTTTAGGTGCGATTGCCGTTGATGGACAGAGAGTAGCCGAACTTATTCCGGTACTACAAGAACCGGTTTTCAAGGAACCGGGAACATTTGGTTTTAT
>MAAC01006586.1_pt1 | contig 21329 bp, 20 predicted proteins | sample 1115981 | NCBI WGS metagenome assembly MAAC01 (sample SAMN04961126, study PRJNA320927) | seawater metagenome | isolation source: sample BD02T64 sea water enriched with oil for 64 days | place: USA:Gulf of Mexico | collected 2013-07-27
CTCCTTGATCATCCCAATAATCTGCGCCTCGGTAAAACGGCTCTTCCGCATTCGTCTACTCCTTCAGGGTTGGGCAGACTCTACATCATGGTGAGGGATTTCGCGGGGGGCAGGTCAGTAGCCATCGACAACAACCCAGCAGAGCGAGCTCTGCGCCCTATTGGTATTGGGCGAAAGAACTGGCTCTTTGCAGGGGCCGACACAGGTGCGGAAACTTTGGGTCGCGCCATGACCATCATCGAAACAGCCAAGCTAAACGGGCTCGACCCACAGGCCTATCTCACGGACGTTCTCGACCGCATCCACGACCACAAAATCAAAAAGCTGGACGAATTGCTGCCGTGGAACTGGAATGCCGACACCCTGAAGCAAGCAGTCAGGCCGCATAAACCGCGGTGCCAATGGCTTGGTTACGATCGCCTCCAATGCAGTCGAGAACCTGATCCGACCAATTGCATTGACGCGAAAGAATGCGCTTTTTGCCGGTCACGACGGAGGTGGCCATGCATGGGGCCGCATCGCATCTTTAATAGCGACCGCGAAGGTCAATGGTGTCGAACCGTTCGCATATCTCAAAACGACGCTTGAAGCGATTGCAGCAGGCCATCCGGCCAATCGCACTGACGACCTACTTCCGTGGAATTTCCAGCCGTTAAGCTAATACCAAGTGCTGGGCAGACACCGCTTACCTTAGAAGGGCGTCCAGGGATCGCATTTTACGGGTGCAGCCTGGATCACCACCTTGATCGAGGCCAATGCCAAAACCTCATTGGATGGTCGAGGTTGTTATCTCGATAACGTCTTCATCGAACGGCTATGGCGATCTCTCAAACAGGAGGCCGTCTATCTGCAAGAATTGCTGTACAGCTTCCAATCTAAACGCGTGATCAAAGACAGGATTGGGTTCTACAACTCTGAACGACTCCAATAGCCCTCGACAATCGTTCCCTCAGCGACGCATTCTTCGACACGGAACGAACCCAAAAGGCGGCATGACACCAACCCGATTACATCTTAGCCGAGACGCAAAACTGTTCAAATGAGTGGTACTACTTCACCGCTCCCTCGCCCACGAAATTCCGAAGTACCCATTGATTTGCATTGGCTGAAAGAAAAATTAACGCAGCCATTTGAAGACTGTCTTGAGCATTAAGGAAACATCCATGCAAAAGCTACGGTTCGTCTTATAAATCAAATCTAGACGCGCCTTGCGCGGGATACATGCGCGGCAATAGATTTGATCAGTTTCTAGTCTACTCCGGCTGCGGGCCAGCAGATGTTCCTCATGCGAATGAAAATAGATCGAGGCCAGTCCCGACACACCCGGACGCGATTGCAGCACTTCTTGGTAGGTCTCGGGAAATCGCTCAACATACTGGCGCAAGGGCGGGCGCGGCCCAATAAAGCTCATATCACCACGGATGACGTTCCAAAGTTGCGGAAGCTCATCCAGTCGTGACCGTCGGAGGAACGGGCCTGTCCGAGTGATCCGATCCGACTTATCCCCGCCGGAAACACCGCTGTCACCTTCGACTGGTTTCATCGTGCGAAATTTGACCAACTGGAATCCTCTGCTTGGAGTTTTCATGCGTTCAGAGATGTAGAACACTGGGCTTCCATCCAAAACACGAATTACTAGCGCTGTTATCAGAATGAATGGTCCAAGGACAAGTAGAAGCCCCAAGGCACCAACGATATCCAACGTCCGTTTTGTAACAGTCATCTTTAAGCGCTTTCTTTCCATTGCTGGATCATATTTATAGGGTCGGAATCTCGTACTGTAAAACTGTGAAATGACGCCAGCAAACTGCAGTCCAACGTGATAGTTTGCATCGCAGATGACGCCGCGGTCCGCGCGCGCCATGGCTGGCCGGCGGCATCGGCGAGAGCGTCCATTGATACCGGTAGCGGCGTGCCGATGTTAAGTATATTCGGCAGGGCTGAGGGATGAACACAGAGAGATTGAATAACCTCCGTCAGCGTCTCTGTCCCAATATAAGACCGGACCGGACCACGTCCGTCTTGGAACACATCAATTTCAATAATTTTATCTGGACCGGCGCTTGCGACATTTAGGAGCAAGGCATCTGCACCGGCCACATTTCCGATCCGCAATATGCACAAATCTATTTCTTTCTCGCGCCATGGCGCAGAAGCTCGCTCCATCCGCAACTTGGCCGCACCATAATCATTGACCGGCGCGCAAACCGCGGTTTCGGGCAATGCGGCACCCACACCGTAAACCGCAGAGGATGAAGCCAGCAGTACCCGCGGAATCTCGGTCCGCGCTGCGGCGTCTAAACATGCCAATGCCAGAGTCTCGTTTAGATTTAAATCTCTACCCTGCCCTGGCGTGACGCCGTTCAGAACTACCATGGCACAGAAACCGCCTGTTCGGTATGCGGCCTGCAATAACGCGTCTGACCCCGCTAACGGATCCCAGATTAGCGAGCGCTGCGCCTCAACTTGCCGACGGAATTGCGGCAGTAGCGACAAGTCGCTGCATTTTTGGCGCCAGTGATAAGTTACCATCTGTCCAACCCGCCCCGAAGCACCGACCAGTAGCACAGGCAAATTATCATTCCCTTGCATAGACATCTTCATAACGGATAATATCATCCTCACCCAGATAGCTGCCTGTTTGAACCTCGATCAGGACCATTGGCACCTTGCCGGGATTTTCCATGCGGTGGACGGCCCCGAGGGGGATGTAGACGGACTGGTTTTCGCTGATCAGTTTCACCGTTTCATCCACGGTGACGCGTGCCGTACCTTCGACGACGATCCAGTGTTCGGAGCGGTGATGATGGCTTTGCAGGCTGAGCGCCGCGCCGGGATTCACTACGATGCGCTTTACCTGAAAACGGCCCCCGATCACGAGGCTTTCGTACCAACCCCAGGGGCGGTAATCGCGGGGCAGTTGGACCGCCTGGCTCACATCCCGGGCTTTCAGGGCATCCACGGCTTCCCTTACGCGCTGCGCCTGCGATTTGTCCGCGACCAGTACCGCGTCGCCCATGGCGATGGCGACGATGTTCTCAAGCCCGATGCCGACCAGTTGCAGCCCTTCGGCTTCCGAACGCAGCAGGGTATCGGTGCAGTCGATCGCGGTCGCGTTGTCGGAACAGACATTGCCATGCGCATCAGGCTCGCTCTCCAGCCAGACGGCATCCCAGCCGCCAAGGTCCGTCCAGCCCGCGGCAAAGGGCATGACGGCGAGGTTGTCCGCCTTTTCCATGATCGCGAAGTCGATCGAAATGTCATCCGCCTGCGCCCAGGCATCGGCTCCAAGACGCGTAAAACCAAGATCGGCATTGGCGGTTTTAAGCGCCGTGGTGACAGCCTCGACCATTTTCGGCGCGTGTTTCTCAAATGCGGCGATGATCGCTTGAGCGGTGAAAAGAAAGATGCCTGCGTTCCACAGGAAGTTGCCTGCCGCTAGCATCTCAGTAGCGCGTGCGGCATCGGGCTTTTCGACAAAGCGGGCAAGGGGTTGCGGGCTGTCCGCGCCGACATCGGCCCCGTCGGTAAGCTCCAGATAGCCATAGCCCGTTTCAGAACGTGTGGGCGTGATGCCGAAGGTCACCAGATCACCGGCCTGCGCGCGTGGCACCGCGGCCTGCACCGTGGCGGCAAACGCGGCCGTGTCCGGAATGACGTGGTCGGACGGGGCCACCAGCATCAGCGCCTGCGGGTCCTTGCGAGCCACCGCCAGTGCGGCCGCCAAAATAGCAGGGGCGGTATTGCGCCCCTCGGGCTCGATCAGAATGCTCTGTGCGATCTGTTTCACCTGCGCCAGCTGCTCGGTCACGATGAACCGGAACGGATCACCTGTCACGATCACGGGCGCGGTGAACCCCTTGCCCGACAGCCTGCGGGCAGAGGCTTGGAACAAGCTTTCATCGCCCATCAGCCTGGCAAACTGCTTGGGGTAGGATTTCCGCGAAAGCGGCCAAAGGCGCGTGCCGGAGCCGCCGCAAAGAAGAATGGGTTGGATCATGAAACGACCTTAATGCGAATTAATCGAATTGAACATTAATAAAGTTGGCATGGTTCAAGAGCGGAAGGTTTCCTGATTCAGAAACCAGTCATAGGTCTCACGCAGACCGTCCTTCAGTGCGATCTTAGCCTGCCAGCCCATATCCGCCAGCCGCGACACATTCATTAGCTTGCGCATAGTGCCGTCGGGTTTAGACGTGTCAAAGGTCAGCTTGCCAGTGAACCTGGTTACATCTGCTACCATCTTCGCCAGCTCACCGATGCTCACATCGCTGCCGGTGCCGACATTGATATGACTTAGCATGGGTTGCGTGTTCGCGGCGTAAACATCCTGCGGCAGGTCCAGAACGAACAGCGACGCCTCGGCCATGTCATCCACATGTAGAAACTCGCGCATCGGTTTGCCGGTGCCCCAGATCACGACCTCATCCAAACCATCGCGCGCAGCCTCGTGGAAACGGCGGATTAGGGCGGGCAAAACATGGCTGTTTTGCGGATGAAAGTTGTCGCCAGGGCCATAGAGATTCGTCGGCATCACGCTACGGTAATCCACACCATGCTGGCGGTTATAGCTTTCGCACAGCTTAATACCTGCAATCTTGGCAATCGCGTAAGGTTCATTCGTGGGCTCCAGCGCGCCGGTCAACAACGCGTCTTCGGCCATCGGTTGCGCCGCTTCGCGTGGATAGATGCAGGAACTGCCAAGCTGAAGTAGGTTGTTTACCCCCGCCGCAAACGCCTGATGAATCACATTACATTCGATCATCAGGTTTTCGTAAATAAAATCAGCGGGGTAGATGTTGTTCGCCATGATACCGCCGACCTTTGCCGCGGCTAGGATCACCACATCGGGTCGCTCGGCCTCCATAAAGTCGCGCACGGCAGCTTGCGACGTCAGGTCCAGCTCGGCATGGGTGCGCGTGACCAGCTCAACTGCTTCGCCTGCGTCTCTGCGCGCCTCCAACTGGCGAAGGATCGCGCCGCCCACCATGCCGCGATGGCCTGCGATGTAGATCTTGCGCATAGCCTACCCGTTCTCGAGCGAGATCGGCAGATCCAGCCCGTGTTCCTTGAGCAACCGATGGCGCCGCGCAACCTTAAGATCGTTGGCAACCATCTCGGCACACATCTCCTGCGTGGTGATCTCCGGCACCCAGCCCAGTTTGTCCTTTGCCTTCGCTGGCGAGCCAAGTAGCGTTTCCACCTCGGCGGGACGGAAGTACTGCGGATCAATCCGCACAACGACATCACCAACCTTCACCGCCGGCGCATCATCACCCGCGACACTGTCGACAATCGCGCGTTCTTCCAGCCCTTCGCCCTCGAATCGCAGGGTGATGCCCAGCTCTGCCGCCGACCAGCTGATGAACTGGCGCACTGAATATTGCACGCCCGTCGCGATCACGAAATCATCGGGCAGCTCCTGTTGCAGCATCATCCACTGCATGCGCACGTAATCCTTGGCGTGCCCCCAGTCACGCAGGGCGTCAATGTTGCCCATGAACAGGCACTGCTCAAGCCCTTGGGCAATATTCGCCATCCCCCGCGTGATCTTGCGCGTCACAAACGTCTCGCCCCGCCGAGGGCTCTCGTGGTTGAACAAAATTCCGTTGCAGGCGTACATGCCATAGGCCTCGCGGTAGTTCACCGTGATCCAATAGGCGTACATCTTCGCCACGGCATAGGGCGAACGGGGGTGAAAAGGTGTCATCTCCGTCTGTGGTATCTCCTGCACCAAGCCATAAAGCTCAGAGGTGGACGCCTGGTAGAAGCGCGTCTTTTTCTCAAGTCCCAGAAACCGGATCGCTTCTAGCAGCCGCAGAGTGCCGTTGGCGTCCACATCTGCTGTGTACTCTGGCGACTCAAAGCTCACCGCCACGTGGCTTTGCGCACCGAGATTATAGACCTCGTCCGGCTGCACCTGACTAATGACCCTTGTCAGGTTTGAACTATCCGTTAGATCGCCATAATGCAGGATCAGCTTGGGGTCGGGATGATGCGGATCCTGATAGAGATGGTCAATCCGCTGCGTGTTCAGTGACGAAGACCGCCGCTTGATTCCATGCACCTCATAGCCCTTCTCCAGCAAAAACTCCGCCAGATAAGATCCGTCCTGACCGGTGATCCCGGTAATTAATGCGCGCTTGGACATTTTTATTTATCCTATACAAATCAAAAATTAATGAATTCATTCCGACTGAAACAATTGCCTAATCTTCTTCCCTAAATTCAACAATAATGCAGAATCAATAAGCCCAACACCTAGCCTATTACGCCTAACCTCCAACATTTCCTTAGAATTGTTGAGTATTGAAGCAAGACTACCTGTACTCTCTCCACCTATTCGCATCTTCACCAAAACTTCTGGTAATACACCATGCGAAAATCCTTCAAGCTCGAAAGAACGGAGAAACCAATCATAGTCACCCGCACTACTATATCTAGTGCTAAACTCTCCAACTTTATCAAAAACAGAATACCTGCAATAAGTAGAGGGGTGCGGTACACTAAAGCCTTTTCCATATATACCTGCTGAATATCTTTCTGGATGCCAGACTCTAACGCACGGATAATCTCCATGCTCGCGAACAAAGCAAAGCCCTCCCGACACGATATCAATGTCATTAAGAGCCGAAGTTACAATACTTAAGACATCCTTGCGGGCATAGCAATCATCAGAATTCAAAAAACCAAAACATTCTCCCGTCATCAATCGCAACCCTTTATTCATTGCATCATAGATACCTTCGTCAACTTCGCTATGAACCTTTATGAGCGGGCTATTGAATTCCTCCAATATTCTACAAGTTCCGTCGCTTGAAGCCCCATCAACAACAATCAGCTCCTTGTTCTTGTAATCCTGCGACAAAAATGACTCAATCGATCTCTTAATAGTCAGCTGAGAGTTGTAGGCAACCATAATAACAGAAACTTTCATACTCATCGCAATACCTCATCGCTTCTAGTTGGATATAACAGTACAAAAGCCCAAAATAACATTAAGCCATTAGTTAGCAGAGTAACTTGCAGCGGTCCATTAATAAATCCGAAAGCATACGGCAATACCAAGAACATAAACCTTAAAGGAAATCTGTTGAGTAAAATGGATGTGATGAGCAGCGTGATTGCTGACAGAACTGTCATTATAAGTATACCGGCGGATCCAAAATTAATAAAGCCATCCGCAAAAAAACCAGAGTTAGCACGAACTTCCGTTCCAAAAAAACTCTGCCCCAACAACAGAAACGGGTCTTCCCCGTAAATATCTTCAAAAAGAAAACTCAAAAAACTTCCCCCCCATAAAGCATTGGGTAAATTTCGAAAGTGCTCAAGTGTCATAAGTTGCATTATGCCAGTACCAACAAAGCTTCGGTCCAGAATATAATAGCTAAGTAGCGGGAAGTCAGCGATTAATAAATCATAATAGAAAATCCCACAAAAAATGGTTAAAAAAGCAAAGGGAACAACAATTCGAAACCGAAAAACGGTTTCAAAAATTCGAAATTGAGCTAGCAGGTATACCAAAGCTGCTATGGCCGGTGCCGCTTTAAATGCAGTGATGCCGTAAACGGCTACAACGCCTAAAAACCCAAGGCCAATAAGGGTAAGATTATTTCTAGTGGTGCCTAGAAAAATACAAAACGGGGAAAATACCATCATCTGCCAGTGGATGAGATATGAAAATATATTTTTATTATCGCTGTATATAGCTCTTTGGTAATAAACGTCGGCAATACTCGCGATAGAAAATATATTTCTAAATATAAATAATATAAGAGCTGTTGCAACCAATGAAGTTGCTCCTACTAGCACAGTGTATTCTTTCATCGTAAGTGAAATTGGGGGGCGAACAGTTGTATGGCTGCCTGCAATCAATCCTAGAAATGACAACAGAACAGAGGAGAAAAAAATCAATGAAACTGAACCATCGTAAAGCAAACTTGAATTAAAATATGGAAAAAGAACGAGTGAGGGTATGAAAACGGAAAAAGCAAACGCAGAATTAAAAAACCTATAGATGGGATGCTTCACAAACGAAGAAGCTAGGACAACAATCCAGGCCAATACGAATCCGATCAGAGCTTCTGAATACTCAAAATTTTCATATCTAAATGCGTGAAAAGAGACCCAATAATGTAATGTAGGGTAGGACCAAAATAGCACTACAGAATAAACAAAGCCAAGGACATTGTAACCAATATAATCAAGAAACAGCCTAATAAATGAGTGCAAGCCTATGCGTCCGATCATTTTTTGAGCTCACTCATCAAATCTTCCAGCAATTTATTTTTATCAATCCTAACTCTAGCCCAATTTCTAACATTCTCTTTTGAAAAGCCTCGATTTTTCCTAGCCATTTCGATAATGCTATACCAGTCAGCGGGACCTGTCTTAAAAAAATCAGAGCTATCAGAAAAGCCAACGTCGATATGGCCTGAATAAACAGCCACTCCGGACCCAAGACTCTCACGAACCTTGAGAGTACATGCAGTCACCATATTGACTTTCTCTAGCGCGAACGCACCCAAGGTCAGGTCGATGCGAGACAACAGCCTATCAATTGAGTGCTTATCTAAAACTCCATGTTCGATCACTTGATCGTACAATCCATTTTCTTCAATCATCTTACGTTGATGCGGGAACAACTCCCCAACGAGATGAAGCTCGCAATCTTGAATTTTCTTTTTCGCGCACATACTTTCAATAATCAGCTCTAAACCATTCCAGTCATAGAACCGTGATGCAATAAAGGCGATCTTTATTGAGCCGGCACGTTTATCTAAGATATCTTCTTTCCAATCAGGGAGATAGAGGCCATTGGGATATACGACTGATCTTTTGCCACCCAATTTCAACCGAGATTGCTCAACATTAATCAATTCTTCAGTTACGCCAATGATCCGGCCCCCACTTCGTAACGCCAGGCGTGTTAAAAGCGTATCGAACCGAGCTGATATTCGTCCTATATATTTAATTCTACTTCTAAGATAGAAATCAGTATTAGTATGAAACACATACCATATTTTTTTTCTTACCGACTTAGGATAAAACATTCCAAAAGGATCAAGTGGAGCATGCCGGATTATGATTGTATCAAAATTACTAGCCGCTCGACGAACGCGTATATGAGTGTAAAGACGTCGTAGGATAAAACGCCGCATTAACTTTGGTATTAATCTCAAGACACCGCTAGAGGAATCGGCGTCAGTCGTAAATAGTTCAGTCGACCAATGAAAATCAAGATCATCAGCTGCCGCTTGCTCCCATTCTAGTTGTTGAACCACTCCACGATTGGCGCTTGCGCGATTGAGCGTCCCAATATGTAAGACTTTCTTTTGTTCCAAGAGGGAGTTATTTTGGCGAGTGTGTCTATCTATATTCACCGAGTAGCTCCCTTTTCGCCATGAGGCGCAAATCGTTTTGCTAGGCTCACAATTGCTAACAGCATAAATAGGTAGAATATTGAACTTGCGGCTATCAGGCCTTCTACATATCCAATGCCTATTAAAGGTCCTAGATATAAACCGCTGAGTCTTAGCCCGAGACCACAGAATTGAACCAGCATTGCTGAGCCGTTATATCCGACTACGTGAAAAATCATTGATACAGGAACGACAATAAACTGTAGGTATACCCAAGGAACCATAAGCGCTGAGATCTCGCCGCTCCGCAGCCATTCGTTGCCAAAGATCATTGGAAACAGCCAAGGTCCGGTCAAACCTACGATCGCGATTGGCAGTATACTTATCAAAGCAAGGCGCCGGACGATAATCATAGTAAAATTTCGGATTCTTCCTTGCTCAAACTCTTCTGAGGCTCGCGACAGATACACTTGGCTAATCGACGTTCCTACCAAGCTCATTGGCAACAACATTACCTGCATTGCAAGCATCAGATGGCCCGCTTCTCCGTCAGGCGCGAAAGCGGCGACTATCAAGATTGACAATTGAAGCCCACAGACGTTTGCTAGGGCTTCAGGCATAGACCAAAGTGGGAATTTTCGGTAATTAATAGCTGCCGACTTTATGCTATCGAAAGTCACGCCGAAAAAGATGTGTGAGTGCCGTTTTTTGGCTTTCATCAAGAGGCCAAGTGCCCCTGCGCTTGTCATCAGCATATGGCCAAGGGTCAAACCTATCGAACCATATCCCAAAAGTCCCAAGCACAGCATAGCTGCCACTCCCACGGCAGCTTGTGATACACGAGTCAGAGCGATGTCTTTGAAATGTCTAGTACGTGAGGTCCAGTATAGACTTGCTTGATAGATCCCCACGAACAATGTACCTAGCGGAATTAACCAAAGTATCAAGGGGTTCTTAATCGCCGGAAGTAAAGTCAATATTTTTTCAGCATGAAATATCAAAGGAGCTGCGGTAATAAACGAAACTACGAGTGACCCGAGCAGTGAGATCAATAATAATGATTCTGCTTCAATATCACTTTTAGGCATTGGAATAGCAATCTCAAATCGCATACAAGAAATAACCGCAACAATAGCCAAAATTGCAGAATAGGAAGCTAAAGTTGAAAAGTGCGCAGGAGAATAAATTCTAGTCAGAGCAGGCATAATCAACACTATGATAAGCCTACCTCCGAGCGTACCCATCGTCAAAACTGCAGCCTGTTTAGTGAAGCTTTTACCTCGGAATTTTGCTAAGGTTTGCGGTATTATTCTCAACAATTGCTAATAACCTTGTTCAGTTCAGTCGCAATTCGGTCTACATCATCGAAAGTCAAATAGGGATGCATTGGTAGGCTCATAACCTCATCTGCCGCGCGGTCGCCATGAGGCAGTGACACGCTATCGTCGGCCACAGCAGGCTGGCGATTCAAGGGCAGCGGATAATGAACTGCGGTCGGCACACCTGCCAACTCCAAGGCTGCCTGCAACGCGTCGCGGTTTTTAACGCGCACCGTATATTGCGCCCAAGCGCTGGTGTTCTGAGGGGCGATCTGCGGTAAGGCCAGCACTTTGGAGTCCTTGAGCAACTCACCATAGTTCTCAGCTACCGTCTGGCGCGCGGCCAGTTCATCATCCAAAATTGCCAGCTTGGGAAGTAATATTGCAGCCTGGATCGTGTCGAGACGGCTATTTATCCCTACTCGGACATGGTGATAGCGCCGATCCTGCCCATGTCGTGCAATCTGTAGAAGCAACTTGGCCAGGCTTTCATTGCTGGTAAAGATCGCGCCGCCGTCGCCGTAACATCCCAGCGGTTTCGACGGGAAAAAGCTGGTGCAGCCTATGGTCGAGAGATTGCCCGATTTGCGCCCCTTGTAAGAAGCGCCAAAGCTCTGTGCCCCGTCTTCAATCACCGGGATGCCATGCTTTTCGGCAATGGCGTTGATCGTGTCAAAATCGCCACATTGGCCGTAGAGAGAGACTGGAATTATCGCGCGGGTACGCGAAGTGATCGCGGTTTCCAGCAGGGCTGGATCAAGGTTGAAGTTAGCCGGATCGATGTCAACATAGACCGGTTTTGCGCCCAGTACCGCGACCGTTTCAGCGGTGGCTATATAGCTGAAACCAGGTGTGACTACCTCGTCCCCCCGCCCCACACCCAGCGCCATAAGAGCGATCTGCAACGCATCTGTGCCATTTGCGCAGGAAATGCAATATTTCGCCCCTGTATAGTTGCACAGAGCTTCTTCCAGCTCAGCTATCTCAGGTCCCATGATATATTTGCCGTGGGCCAAAACGCGGGCGATGCCACCTTCTATTTCACTGCGCAGGCGGTCTTGCTGTGCTTCGAGGTCGATGAATTTCATTATTACTAATCCTTGATCAAAGTCAGGGTATCGCCATCTACGTCGTAGCGCTCTCCAGTGCGCGGGCAGGCCAGATCAGCTGCCAGCCGGTCACCGGCGCGACTGACCCAACCGATACGCTTGGCAGGGACGCCCGCCATGAGAGCGAAATCAGGCACATCACGTGTCACCACGGCTCCTGCCGCGATCATGCAATAGGCTCCCAGCGTATTGCCGCAGACGATGGTCGCATTGGCACCGATAGTGGCGCCCTGCTTCACCAACGTCGTGCCAAACTCTTCTTTACGCTCAATGTGCGCGCGAGGGGTCAGTACGTTAGTAAAAACGCAGGACGGGCCGCAAAAGACATCGCGTTCGAGCGTGACACCCTTATACAGAGCCACATTGTTCTGAATCTTACAGCCATCGCCGATATTCACATACGGGCCCGCCATGACGTTTTGACCCAGCACGCAATTCGCGCCGATTTTCGTATGCGACAGAACGTGGACGAAATGCCAGATTTTAGTACCAGCCCCGATCTCCGAAGGTTTATCGATCCACGCGCTTTCGTGGACGAATGCGGTTTCATGGATCATTACAACACCTTGGCAATGTCGGGGTGTTGCTCGCCTCGCCCAAGCTCGATCGGAGCGGTGCGGATTCGGCTTACGACCTCGATCGACGGACGCACTACATCGAGGCCGTATCCGTTACCATCCAATACGTTCTGATAACTAGCGGTATGCAAATCTGTAAAGCCGCCAGAGAATTCTATCTCCTCCCCCTCAACGGTTATCGAGCGGTGCGTAGTCTGGCCTGCGGGCGTTTGAGCGGGCAGATGATCCCGGTTGATAGATAACACCCAGCGCACCCGCGCCTGCGCAAACTCCAAATATCCGGCAGCGGAATCGGTCCCTCGATGATGCACGATGTTTTCGCGGATCGGGCCAAAGACAAAGCTAAGCATGTCATAGAAGTGCACTCCGATGTTAGTGGCGATGCCGCCGGATTTCTGATCGAAGCCTTTCCAGCTAGCATGATACCATGCACCGCGCGAGGTGAAATATCCCAGATCCACATCATAAACCTTGTCCTTTGGTCCTGCCGCGATCTTGTCGCGAAGCGCGATGATCCCAGGGTGTAGGCGCAATTGCAGGATCGAGTTTATGCGCTGTCCGGTGGCCTTTTCCAAAGCCTCTAGATCGTCTAGGTCCGATACCTCCATCACCAGCGGCTTTTCACAGATAGCATCGGCGCCAGAGCGCAAAGCAAATCCCATATGCGCCTTGTGCAGGTAGTTTGGACTGCATATACTTACAAAGTTAGGCCCCTTCCCCGCCCGGCGCAGGGCATCGACGTGCGCTTCGAAGCGTTCGAATTCAGTAAAGAAGGCCGCATCAGGGAAATGGCTGTCCATAACGCCGACACTATCGTTGATGTCAAAGGCAACAGCTAAATTGCCACCTGTGTCTTTAATAGCCTTTAGGTGGCGTGGCGCAATGTATCCAGCGGCACCGATCAGAGCGTATTTCGTAGTCATCTTGGTTCTCCTCAGGCCCGAATAACACTGGCTTCACCGCGGAACTTACCCCGTGTGTCCACAAGAAGTTGGGCATTCTTGTAAATCATATCATAGTCGAAATCTGTATGGTCAGTTAGTAATATAACAGCGTCATAGCTTGCTACTACTTCTGGCGTCAGATCGACTGACAGCAGATCGAAGTTATGTTCACGCATTTCGGGAAAGATAGGTACATTAGGGTCGGAGTAGGCAACATCCGCACCCCAATCGCGCAGAAGCTCCATCACAAAAACAGATGGACTTTCACGCATATCGTCAACATCACGCTTATAAGCGATACCTAATGCAAGAACCTTTGCGCCTTTGAGGCTTTTACCCGCTTCATTCAACGCGCGCACAGTTTTGTCAGTGACATACTGAGGCATGGAAGCATTTATTTCGCCAGCAAGTTCGATAAAGCGTGTATGTAACCCGTACTCACGTGCCTTCCAGGTCAAATAGAACGGATCGATCGGAATACAGTGGCCCCCAATACCAGGCCCAGGGTAGTATGCTGTAAACCCAAAAGGCTTTGTCTTTGCCGCATCAATAACTTCAAAAATATCAAGGCCCATAGCATCGGCCACAATCTTCATTTCATTAACAAGACCGATGTTGATTGAGCGATGGATATTTTCCAGTAGCTTCACCATCTCAGCGGCTTCGGTGGAACTAACGGTGACAACATGGTCAATAAAAATGCCATAAAGCGCCTGCGCCGCATTAAGGCATTCAGGTGTGTGCCCGCCAGCAACCTTTGGGATGGTCTGCGTTTCAAAGTTTGGGTTGCCAGGGTCTTCTCGCTCAGGCGAGTAAACAAGGAAAAATTCTTTTCCCACTTCCAGCCCGGCCTTTTCTATATACGGCAGTAGGATCTCTTTGGTAGTGCCGGGCCATGTCGTGCTTTCCAAGCTTAGCAATTGTCCCTTACGCAAATAAGGCGCGACCAAATCCATCGTTGCCACGACGAAGCTGAGGTCGGGCTCGCGGTATTCATTTAGCGGTGTAGGGACGCAAATGATCAGCGCATCACAGTCGGCTACACGGGAAAAATCCGTTGTCGCTTCAAACCCTGCGTTCTTCATTGTAACGATTTCGCGGCCGGTGATGTGCTTGATAGGACTTTTTCCATCGTTCAGCTGGTCTACACGATGCTGCGCTATGTCGAACCCGATCACTGTCAGTCCCGCACGCGATGCGGTCAGTGCAAGCGGAATCCCAACATAACCTAAGCCCAGAACTCCAACTTTTGCAGTTTTGTTATGAAATTTTTCAATCAAATTCATTCGTCATTCTTCCCTAAAGATCTTAAAAGCATCGCCTGTATCACGACTTTCATAAATTTGTGCTTCGGATAGCAGATTGTTCTAAGGCTGTCGATTGAAGTGGTCCTGCTTTTTAGGACAGGTTTGCGGCTCAGCTGAGATGTAATCAAGTTGGTTTCACGCGGCTTTCTGCGTCCGTTCTGTTGTGAAGAATGCGTCGTCGGGTGATCGTTTGTCGAGAGCTGTGTGAGGCCGCTGGATGTTGTAGAAGCAGATCCAATCTTTGATCATGCGTTTGGCTTGTGAGCTACTCCCCATTTGTTGGACAGGATCTGGCGTAGTTTAAGCTACTCTTTGCACTTGCTGATCGGGGTTGGTTGTTTCAATTCTCTGCCAATAGACCACAGCAGGTGGTTTGCCGCCAAGGGCCGAATGCGGGCGCTTGTGGTTGTAGAACTCGATCCATTTTCTGACGCTATCTCTGGCCTCTGACCCGGTTTCCCAGGCATGCAGGTAGATGCATTCATACTTCAGTGACCGCCACAGCCGTTCGACAAAGATATTGTCGAGGAAGCGGCCCTTGCCGTCCATTGAGATGCGCACGTTTGCGCTCCGCAACCTGTTCTTCCAAGCGAAAGACGTGAACTGGCTGCCCTGGTCCGTGTTCATTATGTCTGGCGGGCCGAACTTGTGGATCGCCTCATTCAGCGCATCAACGCAGAAGCCAGCCTCCAACGTGTTCGAGTTGCGCCACGCCAGAACCTTGCGCGTGTGCCAATCCATGATGGCCACCAGATAAAGGAAGCCGCGCCGCATCGGTAGATATGTGATGTCGGCGCACCAAACTTGATTTGGCCGGTCCACGCGTAGCCCCCGCAGCAGGTAGGGGTAAATCTTGTGACCCTTCGCCGCCTTGCTCGTGTTGGGTTTCTGGTAGATCGGCATGAGACCCATCAACCGCATAAGGCGTCGGATGCGCTTTTCGTTCACCAGATGCTGTTCATTGCGCAGGTGCCACGTCATTTGGCGCACACCGTAAAACGGGGTTTCCAAGAACTGCTTATCGATGACGCGCATCAGATCGAGGTTCATCTCGCTCTCACCCTTGGGTTCATAGTAAAATGACGACCGCGAGATCGACAGCAGGGAACATTGCTTGCCGACGGACAGACCCGGAATGTTCGGCTCAATCATCTTGCACCTCACTTGCCGGTCCAGGGTTTGAGCTTTCTGGCCAAAAAATCGTTGGCGACGGCCAACTCCCCAATCTTGGCATGCAGGTCTTTGACCTGCTCTTCATCGACTTCCGGTGCCTTCCGGCTACCTCGCTCGAACACACCAGATGCGCCCTCAAGCAATGCACGTTTCCATTGATGGATCATCGTCGGGTGAACTCCAAACCGACTGGCCAGCTCGCTGACAGTCTCTTCGCCTTTCAGCGCTTCCAACGCCACCTTGGCTTTGAATTCTGGGTGATGTTGCTTCCGTTTCGACATATCTGACCTCCTTCGTGTTGAAGATCAGCAGACTACAAATCGCAGCTTACGTCAGTGTCCGATTTTCGGGGGGTAGCTCAGTGAGGTCCGTGAACTGCGCCATGTCAACGAGATCCTGAAGAAGGGTGAGACCATTTTCCGCCATTGGTCCGAGGACAATGGTCGAACGCATATTTCGCGGCGGCGGAGCTCGACCGCCCGTTCCGAAAATGATCGCGTTCATCGACGATCATCGTGGCGTCTTTGGTGTCGGGCCGATTTGCCGGGTCTTGGGGATCGCACCATCGACATATTACGGCTTCAAGGTCGTGGAGAGTGATCCGGACCTGGTATCGGACCGGGCTAGGCAGGATCAGCTGGACATGGCCGCCATCCAGCAGGCATTCGATAGCAGCCGGGGCCGGTATGGCCCGCGCAAGGTCTGGCATCAACTGCGCCGCAGCGGGCACGACATCGCTCGCAGCACGGTGAAGCGGCTGATGAAGATCATGACATTACAAGGTGTTTCCTGTGGCAAGAAGGTGATCGCGACCAACCCCGATACAGCCCAACCCTGCCCGGCTGACAAGGTGAACCGGGCTTTCGTCGCCGATATGCCGAACCGGCTCTGGGGGCGTTCATTGTGGTGCCATTGGTCCGAGCCCAATAGACGACGATTTCACATATGTCTCAAGCTGGCAGGATATGGTCTATGTCGCCTTCGTGATCGACGTCTTCGCCCGAAAGATCGTCGGCTGGCGTGTCTCCCCCTCGATGACGACCAGTTTCGTGCTGGATGCCCTGAACCGGGCCATCTGCCAGAGGGCGCCATCTGAGGCGGACAAGCTGATCTATCACAGCGACCGAGGCAGCCAAGGCGGATTCAAGCGGTCGTCGCAACGGTTCCAAATTGGAGGTTGTGATGACAAACCGCAAACGCGCCTCGGTGCGCAGTACACGAACCAAGCTATCCTCGCCTGGGAGGCCGCGTGCGGCGCTGCGCTCTCAGCAAGTCAAGTTCTGGGAACTGATCAAACAAGGCGTTTCCAGTGAAGAAGCTGGCGTGCAATCTGGTGCCTCTGCTCCAGTTGGCAGTCGTTGGTTTCGAGAGGCCGGAGGAATGCCACCATCAAAGTTCGCAAATTCGGTTACGCCTCTTCCAGCCGGTATCTTTCTTCTTCTGGGCGCGAAGAGATCGCATTGTACAAAGCACACGGCCTTGGTGTCTGCTCCATTGCCCGGAAGATTGGACGTTCGGCCTCCACCATTTCTCGGGAACTTCGCCGGAATGCCGTCACACGCTCGGGCGGCTTCGAGTATCGTGCGGCACGTAGGCCCAAGGCGACAAAACTGGCGCAAAACGATACCTTGCGGCAATATGTTGAAGATCGGCTTTCGGGTCAGGTGTCGGACCCAAATGGAAACATCATAGCGGGACCTGATGTGCCGTGGACGAAGAGACGATCTGTGCGCCGACAACATCGCCGATGGGCAACAGCTTGGAGCCCAGAACGAATCGCCCGCCGCCTGCCATTGGACTTTCCGGATGACCCTATGATGCGTATCAGCCATGAGGCCATTTACCAGTCTCTGTTCATTCAGGGGCGCGGGGCACTGCGTCGGGAGCTGGTTGCCTGCTTGCGATCCGGACGGGCGTTGCGCGTCCCCCGTGCGAGACGAAAGAGCAAAGGGAAGGCACTCGTATCTGATCAGATCATGATCAGCGAACGCCCCGCTGAAGTGGAAGATCGCGCCGTCCCGGGTCATTGGGAAGGTGATCTCATCCTTGGGCTAAAGAGCTCGGCGATCGGCACTCTGGTGGAACGCTCAACGCGCTTCACTCTTCTGCTGCATCTGCCGCCGCTGCCAGGCCATGATGCTGGGACGCGCAAAAAGAACGGTCCCGCGCTTGCAGGTCACGGTGCTGAGGCTGTTCGAGATGCCATTACCAAATCTATTCAGAAACTTCCCAAGCACCTGTGCAAAACGCTGACCTGGGACCAGGGGGCTGAGATGGCTCAACATGAGAAATTGAAGAAACACACCGGCATCCAGGTCTTCTTCTGCGATCCGCAAAGCCCCTGGCAACGCGGAAGCAATGAGAACACCAACGGATTATTGGGCCAATACTTCCCAAAGGCCACAGATCTCAGCACCCATGATGAAAGCACTCTCGATGCTGTCGCATACACCCTGAACAACAGGCCCAGAAAAACGCTCGGATGGAAAACGCCCGCTGAAGCATTGGAAGAAGTTCTGTCATGAGACAAACACCAACCGTTGCAACGACCGCTTGAATCCGCCCAATACCTGTCGATCCGATACACCGAGCGGCTAGCTGAGGCGGGGATCGACACCTCGGTCGGCAGTGTGGGGATTCCTATGACAATGCTCTGGCCGAACGCATCATCGGCCTGTTCAAGACCGACGGGCGTGTAGCTATAGACAACGATCCCGCCGAGCGCGCTCTGCGCCCAATTGAAGTAGAACGGAAAAACTGGCTCTCTGCGGGGGCAGACACAGGCGCAGAAACTCTCTCACGCGCCATAACCATCATCGAAACCGCTAAACTGAACGGCCTTGATCCGCAGGCCTATCTTGCTGACATCCTCGACCGCATCCATGATCACGAGATCAACAGGCTGGATGAATTGCAGCCTTGGAACTGGGTGCCGCTGGCATCCGTGACGGACAGTCAAGCCGCATAACCTGCGGTATCAATGGTCTGCTTACAGCCTATGAAGGTATTTGGATCGCTCGACTGTATTTCCGTAGAATCGCACTTCCATCAAAACACGTCGATTCCTGTGTGTACATAAAATACATCTTGTGGTCATCTTCATTAGGGCAAATAATTATTTAGGTAACGTGAGAGTGTATGTGTTTAAGTCGCTGTTAGATAACAATTAATGTTGACAGAAACAGCCACGCTCAACGCCCCCAGGCCGCTCAACAGTTTATCCTAGATTAATCCGCCATATCTGTTAATATCTCCCAAACAATAAAGACTTGAGGGCAGCAATGAGCGGGATACGAGCCTCCCAGAGATTTGAAGTCATGTCTAAGCGGCTGGGTAACCGGTTGCATGAGCATGCGCAGGAAACCTTCCCGCCGGACGCCCAGAAGGGTCTCCGCCGTTTCGCCATGCGGGAAGCGGCGGGACTACTTCGCATCAATCAGAACACCTTCCGACATCATGTGTCAAACCTCGAAGGCTTCCCCGAAGGAATTTTGGAGGGCGGCAATCGCCGTAGCTTCTCCGCAGAGGAGATGGTCGAGGCGCAACGCGTGCTTCTTGAGACTGGGAGGATCAAACCTGAAGAACATCCGCACAGAGGACCGGGGGAAGCTTGTCAGGTTTTGACGATCTTCAACCTGAAGGGTGGTTCTGCCAAGACATCGTCTGTTGCTCACATTGGGCAACTATTGGGTCTACGAGGGTACCGGGTCTTGCTAATAGACCTTGATAGCCAGGCAAGTCTGACGAACCTATTCGGTGTTACGCCCGAGCTCGATCCGGATATGCCAACCTCATACGATCTGATTAAATCCGATGATCCGCTTCCCGCGGCAGAAATCATTCGCAAAACGAACTTCCCGACTGTCGACCTGATCCCGGCATCCATGGACATCATGGAGTACGAGTTCGAGGTCGCCCTGAGCTTCAGAGAAGGCACCACCACGTTCCATAGCCGCATCAGGGATGCACTTGAGCCGGTCTTGAACCAATATGATGTGGTACTGTTTGATACCCCACCGCAGCTGAACTTCTCAGTAATTTCGGCTCTTTTTGCATCGACTGGGGTACTGATCCCGCTGAACGCCTCTATGCTAGATGTCATGTCCCTTGCGAGCTTTCTTGCAATGGCGAGTAACTTGATGGGCGTAGTCGAAACGCATGCCCCCGAACACGGGCTGAACTTCGTAAGACTTCTCATCACACGCTACGAAAATACCGATGGTCCGCAGGTTCAAATTTCGTCTCTACTTCGGACCGTGCTTGGAGATGCGGTACTATCTGCAGAGTTCCTCAAATCAACTGCAGTGGGCGACGCTGCAAATACCCAACAGAGCATATTTGAGGTAGAACCTCGCGACGTGAACCGCCGAACTTACGAGCGCGCCACCGAATCCGTTTCTCGCGTGACAGATGAGGTCGAACGAGAAATTCTCAAGGCATGGGGGCGTAGTAATGGCACGTAAAGTCTTCGGGAGTTCCTTAAAAAACGCGATGGGTGAAGCGCGGCCTTCGGAAGAGAATTTAGATACGAATCGCACGAGCCCCACTGTCGCTCGGGCTCAAGCATCCATTCTTGAAGAAGATAAACACGCCACGCGGCTGATAGACCCGAACGCCATCCAGATGTCCGCGGTCATGGATCGCATCGATCCCAGCGATGGGCTGGATGATCTTGTCTCGTCGATCCGCGAGCACGGTCAAAAAGTTCCAGTTTTGGTTCGCAGAACCTCGAATGGATCCCTTGAGATTGTCTATGGTCGCCGCAGGCTTCTCGCCTGCCGCGAACTAGGTCAGAAGGTGCGCGCAACGGTCATGGAGATGACCGACGAGGAAGCACTCATTGCCCAAGGTGTTGAAAACAATGCCCGCCAAGACCCATCGTTCATCGAGAGAGCTCTATTTGTCGCGGGCATCATTCGAGAACTAGGGAAAACAGACGAGGCCCGCAAGAACGCCCAGACAGTCGCGTATCGCGCACTTCAGATAGATGAATCGCTTGTTTCACGGATGAACCGTATCGCGACAGGCATCCCTACTGAATTGATTCAGGCTATTGGACCTGCGCACGGCATTGGTCGACGGGTCTGGGAAAAACTCTTTCGGTTGTGCGAGAAAGACGGCGCGAGAGCCCGCCAAATTGCCGCCGAAATTCCTCGCAACTTACCAGGCCCCAATCGTCTAGAAGCAGCGATTGCCTTGCTGACGGCTACCAAGCCTTCAGCTCCCTCGGCGCACCCCGAAGAGCGCGTGAAGGTCGGGAGGAGAGGTAATCGTATCACTATCGACGCTGACGCAGATCTAGCCCCACGTGTGGAGGAGGCTGTGCGCAAGCTGATAATTGAGCTTCTTGACCGCGGTCAAGATGGGCCAAAGTAACAACCCCGCATCTTGATCGCGGTCAAGACGTCAAAAACAACGAGCAGCAAACGAAAGGAGGACCGGCTAGAAAAAGAAAGACCCCCCGAAAGCGATACTTCCGAAGGGCCTCAATTAGTCTCGACACCTAATTGATACCTCCTAATCGAATCGATTTCAAC
>MAAC01006587.1_pt1 | contig 21293 bp, 20 predicted proteins | sample 1115981 | NCBI WGS metagenome assembly MAAC01 (sample SAMN04961126, study PRJNA320927) | seawater metagenome | isolation source: sample BD02T64 sea water enriched with oil for 64 days | place: USA:Gulf of Mexico | collected 2013-07-27
TTTGTTTTGTAATTAGTTTGTCTTCGGGAGTAGGAGAGTCGTCGGGTATTTTCTTTACTTGTTCTTCAGATGCTTCTGTAGATTGTGTATGAAGCGCAGCGTTTTTCATCCTACTTTTATCAATCTGAATGTTTTTTGAAATAGCAATTAACCAAGTGCCAAATTCATAATCTTCGTTAAAGGTTTCAATTTTGTCAAAAGCTTTAGAAAAACTTTCGATGGTTATGTCTTCAGCTTCATATTCGTTATTAACTCTCTTTAATTGAAATCCATAGACGTCATTCCAATAATGGTCTAATAAAAAATTAAAGGCTGCTTGTGAGCCTTCTTTTGCATTCTTAATCTGTATTAAAACTTCTTTCTTAGTTATTTCCACTTAGCAGGTTTTGAAGCACTATTGGAAATAAAGATAGTCAATTGAATGAAAACTAACAATAGTTCCCAAATTGGAAGAAAAAAGGTGAGGTCTTTTTGGTTTAGTTTTTTTGCAGCTTTACCAATTATAACATATTGTATTAAAAACCGAAATGAAATGATGATTACTGGTAGTTTCCAATCTAATAAAAGTAAGGTTACTATGGATAACGCCCAAAATAAAATTTCTGAAACGTAATATAAGCCCAATAAAAATTTATGTTTGAACTTGTAATGCTTTGCTGTAGTTATATGTCTTTTTTTCTGAAGGATCCAGTCGGGCCATGATTGTTTAGGAATGGAATATGTAAATGAATCTTTTGAATAACAAATTGCAGTATTTTTTTTAGTGGCTACCTGATTAACAAACAAATCGTCATCTCCTGATGGGATATCCATATGCGACATAAATCCTTTATTCTCATAAAAAAGCTTGCTGTTATAGCCAAGATTTCGACCAACACCCATATATGGGGTTCCTACTTTAGCATAAGAAAAATATTGAACTGCAGTCATTAATGTTTCAAAACGAATCAATCTATTTAAAAGACCAGGAAGTTTCAGATAAGCGCCAAAGCCTAAGACAAGTTGCTTTTCCTCGTTTAAATGTGATGCCATTTCTTGTAACCAAAGCTTTGAAGAAGGCTTACAGTCTGCATCCGTAAAAATTAATTGTTTGTGAATTGCTTTTTTTATTCCGAGGGTTAAAGCATATTTTTTAGACCCCCAAAAAGCTTCATTGTTTTTAACATCAACTATTTTTATACAAGAATTATTCTCGGCAAAAGATTCCATTACTTCTAAGGTGTCATCATAAGAAGCGTCATTGATTAAAATTATTTCAAAATCTGGACATTTCTGTTCTAGCCAAAATGGAATGTGAATTTTTAAATTTTCAGCTTCATTCTTTGCACAAATAAGTAATGAAATTGAGTTTACCTCTTGTTTTTTAGCTTTATAAGGGTATGAAAAAGAAAATTTTGAAAAAAGGAGATAGTACATACAATTCACAAAAACAACTGAAGCGAAAATGTATAGTAAAACCATTAATTGAAACTAATTATTTGTGAGACTCTTCAGCACAAGTATCAAACTTGTCTGGAGTTTTTCCACAAAACCCACAAGATTCCCCTTCTTTATTTAAAAAAGGACTTTGACTAGCGCATGTTCCTGCAAATTTTCCATCTTTTTTAGCCCATAGTTTAATGGCGATTCCAGCAACTGCTAGAAGTAATAATGCGATCGTAATAAATACAATTTTCATAGCAACTATTTAAAGTACAAAAATACAATCTTTCTAGTTGAAGTAGGTATAATCAATAGAAATAATGGATTTCTAAATAACATTTACTTCAGGAACTATTATAATTCCGAATTGTTCTTTCACAGCATTTTTAATTTTGTATGCCAGATTCAATATTTCAATTCCTGATGCATTACCATAATTAACTAAAACTAAAGCTTGCTTTTCATGAACACCAGCATCTCCAAATCGCTTTCCTTTAAAACCAGCTTTTTCAATCAACCAACCTGCTGGTATCTTTATTTCTGATTCTGAAATAATATAAAAAGGAGCTTTGGGGTTTTTTTTAATGAATTCTTCAAAAACATCTTTATTTACGATTGGGTTTTTAAAGAAACTTCCACTGTTTCCTATAAGGTTTGGGTCTGGAAGTTTGGACTGTCTAATCTTTATTACCGTCTCAGAAATTTCTTTTAGGCTAGGGTCTAAAATATTATTTTCGGATAATAATTGTTGAATTGCACCATATTCAATATTCTTTTTATGATTTTTTTTTGTGAGTTTAACTCGTATCTCTGTGATAATATATTTTCCTTTTAATTCATTTTTAAAAATGGAATTTCGATACCCAAACTGACATTCTGTTTTGGTAAATTCTACTTCAGAAAAATCATGAACAGAAATAGCAAGGCAACTTTCAAATACATCCTTTAATTCAACTCCATATGCCCCAATGTTTTGAATAGGAGCAGTGCCTACATTCCCAGGAATTAGGGAAAGGTTTTCTACACCTCCAAAATCATTAGTAATGCAATATTGAACAAAATCATGCCAGTTTTCACCGCCCATAGTTGATAAATACACGTAGTGTTCTTCTTCAGAAATTATATTAATTCCTTTAAGGTTGATATGAATTACTAGTGCGTCAATATTCTTGGTAAGTAGCATGTTACTACCGCCACCTAAAATAAATTTATTTGGATAAAGGTTGCTTTTTAGAGCATTGATCAATTCTGTTTTTGAAGAAACTGAAACAAAATATCTAGCAACACAGTCTATCCCAAACGTATTGTAGTTTTTTAATGATTTATTTTCTTCAATCCGCATTAATTAAGGTATTGTTGAAGACCGATTTTTAAAATTTCAACAGCTTTTATTAAGTCTTCTTTTTTTAGAACATAAGCAATTCTAATTTGATTTAAGCCTACTCCTGGTGAAGAATAAAATCCTGCAGCAGGAGCAACCATTATAGTTTCACCATTTAGGTCAAATTCTTCTAAAAGCCATTGTGCAAATGCATCACTATTTTTTACCGGAAGTTCTACAATACAGTAAAATGCTCCTTTTGGAACCCCAACTTTTACATTAGGAATTTCTTGCAAATGTTTAATAAGCGTATCTCTTCGGTCTTTATATTCGACAATTACTTCATCAAAATAACTTTGAGGAGTATCTAATGCGGCTTCACTTGCTATTTGTGCATACGTTGGAGGGCTCAATCTTGCTTGTGCAAATTTTAAAGCAGTAGAAATGACTTCTTTGTTTTTTGAAACCAAACAACCAATTCTTGCTCCACACATACTATATCTTTTAGAAACAGAATCTATGATGATGCCGTTTTGAGATAGGTTTTCTTCCTGAAGAATTGAATAATGTTCTGCACCGTCATAAGTAAATTCTCGATACACTTCATCGGCCACTAAAAATAAATCGTGCTTTAATACAATAGATGCTAGCTTTTTAATTTCTTCTTTTGAATATAAATAACCTGTAGGATTTCCTGGATTACAGATAATAATCGCTCTAGTTCTTGGTGTAATTAATTTTTCAAATTCAGAAATTGGCGGCAAGGCAAAATTATCTTCAATTTTTGAAATTACTGGAACAATTTTCACGCCTGATGCTGTTGCAAAACCATTATAATTTGCATAAAAAGGCTCTGGAATTATTATTTCATCGCCTTGGTCAGCAATAGTACCCATTGCAAAAAGCAATGCTTCACTTCCACCAGTAGTAACAATAATATCATTTGCTGTTACAGGAATATCATTTTTTTTATAATAATTAGAAATTTTTTCACGGTACTCTTGAGATCCTTCAGATCTAGAATACGCAATAACGCTCAATTTGTTACTTGTAACTGCGTCTAGTGCAATTTGGGGAGACTTAATGTCTGGCTGCCCAATATTTAAATGATAAACTTTTTTATTCTCTTGATAGGCTTTTTCAGCAAACGGAACCAACTTTCTAATAGGTGATTCAGGCATATTTTTCCCTTTAATTGATATAGAAGGCATACGAATTTAATTTAAAGAACAAAGTTGCAAAATATTTCTTAAATCTTACCCTTATTTATTTCTCTTTTGGTATTTTTATCTAACTTAATATTATTGAAAACTACTAGAAAAATAAAACGCTTAATTGTCTTGATAAGTATTCTATTTTGCTTCATCGCAAATGGATATGCTCAAACAGGTTTTTCCCTTCCAGCAACCTTAGAAAAAGATAAAATACCTTTTAAATTAGTAAATAATTTAGTGGTAATTCCTGTAGAAGTTAACGGTGATACCTTAACTTTTTTATTGGATACAGGGGTGAGTTCTACAATTATGTTTAGTATTTCAGAAGTTGATTCGCTACAATTAAATAATGGAGAAACCGTAAAAATAAGAGGATTGGGAGAAGGGGCTAGTATTTTAGCTTTAAAAAGTAAAAATAATACATTAAAAATTGGTGAAGCAATAGACAATGACCATACGATATTTGTAATTTATGATAAATCCCTCAATCTGTCTACTCGTATGGGGATACCCATTCATGGTATTATAGGGTTTGAGTTTTTTAAAAGCCTAGTGGTTAAAACAAACTATATTTCTAAAAAATTAACTTTTTATAACCCAGAAACCTATCAGCCTAAAAAATGTAAAAAGTGTGAGGTGTTTGATATTATATTTCAAAATAAAAAAGCATATTTAAATCTTGATGTCTTTACATCATCCATGTCTAAAGAAGTTACTCTTTTAATAGATTCTGGTTCTAGTGATGCCATTTGGATTTTTGATGATAAAGATTTTGTCAATTCCACTTTAAAAAAATCTTTTGATGATTTTCTAGGACAAGGGTTAAGTGGAGGGATTTTTGGGAAGAGATCTAAATTATCTAAAATTAAAATTGGAAAATATCAACTTAACAATGTAAAAGTTGCTTTTCCTGAAAAGGAATATTTGGGAAACATTAAGTTTTTCAAAGATCGAGATGGTAGTTTAGGAGGGGATATCTTAAAACGTTTTACTGTTATTTATGACTATCCTAATGATAAAATATCTTTTAAAAAGAATGGCAAGTTTAGAGCTCCCTTTCACTATAATATGAGTGGATTGACCTTGAAACATGATGGTGTTGTGTTAGTTAGAGATAAAAAAAAACCTGAGTATAACATGAATAGAACCGGCAATGGTGAAATAATAATATCGCTTTCTACAGCTTATGATTTTTATTTAGTACCAAGGTTTATAGTTTCAGAAATTCGTCAAGGTTCTCCAGCTGCTTTGGCGGGTATTTATAAGGGAGATGAAATTATATCTGTAAATGGTAAAGAAACTCATCGTTTTGAATTGCATGAGTTAATTGGTTTATTTGCTTCTAAAGCAGGAAAAAAGATTATGCTTAAGATTAAGCGAAATGGGATTGTTTTTAAAAAGAAATTTTATTTAAAAGAAGTATTATAAAAAAAACGGGTTTCAAATAAATATTTGAAACCCGTTTTTTTTATATTTTATCATTTCGTTTTTTCTAAAACACTTTTTTCAGTATCATTAATTTTACCCTTAATCTTAAGAGATTTTATAGGTTGCTCAGCATTAGAATAAACAGTTATTGTTTTTCTTATTGGCCCAACACGTTTAGTGTCATATTTAACTTCAATAACACTAGATTCTCCTGGAGCTACTGGGCCTTTTGGTTTTTTAGGAACAGTACAACCACAAGAGGATTTTACTTCTGAAATGATTAAGGGTTGATCCCCTGTATTTGTAAATTCAAAAATACGTACACCATCACTTCCTTTAGCGATCTCTCCATAATCAATGGTTTCTGCTTTAAATTCAATTTTTGCTTGCGCATTGATCTGTTGTGTAAATCCGACGATAGCTATTAACGCTATAATTGCTATTTTTTTCATAATAAGGGGTTTTTAATTACTGCTAAAGTAGCTAACTTTAAAACATTCTGCAAAATAATTTAATCACTTTTATAATCTTGAATATATACCTACTTTTGCACATTACTTTTCAAAAATTAGACCAAAATGGCTTTAGAAGCAAAATATAATTCTCAAATTGTTGAAGATAAGTGGTATAGCTACTGGATGGAACAAGGTTATTTTCACTCAGAAGTAGATGAAAGAGAACCTTATACTATTGTAATTCCACCTCCAAATGTAACAGGAATATTACATATGGGGCATATGCTTAATAATACTATACAAGATGTGTTGATTCGTCGTGCTCGTTTACAAGGAAAAAATGCTTGTTGGGTACCAGGGACTGACCATGCTTCTATAGCAACAGAGGCTAAAGTAGTAGCCAAGTTAAAAGAACAAGGTATCGATAAAAACGATTTGTCTAGAGAAGAGTTTTTAAAACATGCATGGGATTGGACTCATAAATATGGAGGTGTAATTTTAGAGCAGCTTAAAAAGTTAGGTTGTTCTTGCGATTGGGACAGAACAAAATTCACGATGGATGCTGATATGAGTGAAGCTGTACTTAAGACTTTTGTAGAACTATATAACAAAGGACTTATTTACAGAGGATACCGAATGGTAAATTGGGATCCAGAGGCTAAGACAACATTGTCTGATGAAGAAGTAGATTATGTAGAGCAAAACGGAAAATTATATTATATCAATTACAAAATTGAAGGGTCTAATGAAACGCTAACTGTAGCAACTACAAGACCTGAAACAATTTTAGGGGATACTGCAATTTGTATCAACCCTAACGATGAACGTTTTACACACTTAAAAGGTAAAAAAGCAATCGTACCAATTTGTAATCGTATAATCCCAATTATTGAAGATGATTATGTTGATGTAGAGTTTGGGACAGGTTGTTTAAAAGTGACACCCGCTCACGACATGAATGATAAGGCTTTAGGAGAAAAACACCATCTTGAAGTTATTGATATCTTTAATGATGATGCAACTTTAAATAGCTTCGGATTACATTATCAAGGAAAAGATAGGTTTGTTGTTAGAAAAGAAATTTCTGAAGAATTAAAAAGTTTGAATGCTTTATCTAAAGTTGAAAATTATTTGAATAAAGTTGGAACTTCAGAAAGAACAAAAGCAATCATAGAACCCAGATTGTCCGACCAATGGTTTTTAAAAATGGAAGATCTTGTAAAGCCTGCTTTAATATCAGTTTTAGTGGATGGTGATATTAAGTTGTATCCTAAAAAAATTGAAAATACATACCGTCATTGGTTAGAAAACATTCGAGATTGGAATATCTCTCGTCAATTGAGATGGGGGCAACAGATTCCTGCTTATTTCTATGGAGATGGAAAAGAGGATTTTGTAGTTGCAGAAAATATTGAAGAGGCATTAGTTTTGGCTCAAGAAAAGATTGAAGGTCGAACATTGAAGATCGATGATTTAAGACAGGAAAAGGATGTTGTAGATACTTGGTTCTCCTCTTGGTTATGGCCAATTTCTGTTTTTGATGGAATTAGAAATCCCGACAATAAAGAAATCAGCTATTATTACCCTACAAACGATTTAGTAACAGGACCAGATATTATTTTCTTTTGGGTAGCTCGAATGATATTTGCAGGCTATGAATTCAGAAATGAGAAACCTTTTAGTAATGTTTATTTTACTGGAATTGTTCGTGATACTTTAGGGCGAAAAATGTCTAAACAACTTGGTAATTCGCCAGATGCCTTAAAATTGATTAACGATTATGGCGCAGATTCTGTAAGAGCTGGAATGATGTTATTAAGTTCAGGAGCTGGGAACGATTTGTTATTTGATGAAACTAAACTACAACAAGGAAAAGCGTTTAGTAATAAAATATTTAACGCCTATAGATTAGTTAATGGTTGGGAAATTAGTAGTACAATTGAGCAGCCAGAATCTAGTAAAATTGCACTAGCGTGGTTCGATTCAAAATTCCAAAGTGCATTTACCGAAATGGAAAACCATTTTTCTAAGTATAGACTTTCAGATGCCTTAATGACTGCTTATAAGTTAATATGGGACGATTTTTGTTCATGGTTATTAGAAATGGTAAAACCAGGCTATCAACAACCCATAGACAATGTTACTTTTGATGCAATTATAGAAGCATTCGAAAATAATTTAAAAATACTACATCCATTTATGCCATTTATCACTGAAGAGATTTGGCATCAAATTGAAGATAGAAATAGTGAAGAAGCCTTAATTGTATCCAAATATCCCTCTAAAAAACCTATTGATGAAAAGATTTTAAAGGATTTTGATATTGCTTCTGAAGTAATTTCAGGAATAAGAACAATTCGAAAGGAGAAAAATATTTCATTCAAAGAAACAATCAATCTGTCTGTAATTAATAATATTAATGCGGCTACTTCATTTGATTCTGTAATTAAGAAAATGGGGAATATTAATGAACTTAATTATATTTCAGAAAAAATTGATGGTGCTTTGACCTATCGTGTAAAATCTAACGAATATTTTATTCCAATGGCTGGAGCGATTAATGTGGAAGAAGAAATTGCGAAACTATCTGAGGAATTAAAATATACCAAAGGCTTTTTGAAAAGTGTTCAGGGTAAACTTAAAAACGAACGTTTTGTGAATAATGCGCCTGTAAAGGTAATTGAAATAGAACGTCAAAAAGAAGCAGATGCTTTGGCTAAAATTGAAACTTTACAGCGTAGTTTAGAGGGATTGAATTAAAACCCATTATAACTTACCGCCAAAAGCCAAATCACCCGCATCCCCTAGGCCAGGAACAATATATCCTTTGTCGTTTAGTTTGTCGTCTATAGAAGCAATCCAAAGATGTGTGTTTTCTGGAAATTGATTTTTAATAAAATCAATTCCTTTAGTTGATGCGATTACTGCTACTAAATGAATTTCTTTGGTGTTTCCATATTTTTTGATGGCATCATAGACTGCGATTAAAGATTGTCCTGTTGCCAACATTGGGTCTGCAAGTAATAATGTTTTGTTCTCTAAAGAAGGTGCTGCAAAATACTCAACAATAATTTCAGATTTTGTACTACCAACTGAGTGATTTCGGTAGGCGGAAATAAAAGCACTCTCGACATCATCAAAATAATTTAATAAGCCCTGATGAAGTGGTAATCCAGCTCTTAATACAGAACATAAAACGATTTTATTATTAGGTAAATTAATATTTTTTGTACCCAAACAAGTTGTGATTTCTGTAGGAGTATACTCTAAATGTTTACTTAATTCATAACCTAAAATTTCGCCTATTCGTGAGATGTTATTTCTAAAACGAAGAGAATCTCTTTGTATGGATTCTTCTCTGATTTCTGCTATAAATTTATTTAAAATGGAATTGGTTTTTTCTAAATGATGAATAATCATAGCTAATATTATTTTAATGCTTCATTATTATTACCTCCTTATAGAAGTCTAATATAACTAAATCTCCTTTGTTAAAAAGTAAAAAGGACACCATTTATAATCAAAATTATTAAATAAAATTAGATTATAAATAAATTTTGGTGAATTCAATAAAGATTAAAAAAAGGAGTAGAGAATATTATTTTCTATATAAAAAGTAATGCTCCGCACACTCAATATATTGTTTTTTTGCTTCATCTTCTGTAAGTCCTTGCGCTTGAAAGAGCGCATTGGTTTTAAAGGCATTTATTAATGGTGTTCTACTACTGGGAGTATCTAGATCGTTAGTTGCAACTTTATAAAAAGAATAAAGACGTAATAATAAATCTGCCGGAAAAGGTTCTTTATGGGCATTTATACTTTTTACAGCTTTTTTAAAGGCGATATCTAACTCTTCGGAAGTCATTGTTGTGCAAGGATGGAAACCCCACCTTTTACTTTCTGATTTAATGATACATTAATTTTAGTTCCTAAAGGTAAAAAAATATCTACTCTTGACCCAAATTTTATAAACCCACTATCTGATGCTTGTTCAACATCTTGCCCTTCTTGGGCATAATTTACAATTCGCTTTGCTACTGCGCCTGCTATTTGGCGGTGTAAAACATCACCAAAAACAGTATTGTTAATGACAACAGTTGTGCGCTCGTTTTCTTCAGATGATTTAGGATGCCAAGCAACTAAAAATTTACCGGGATGGTACTTGCTAAATACTACATTTCCGCCAGAGGGATAACGAGTTACATGTACATTTAATGGCGACATAAATACAGAAATTTGAATTCGCTTATCTTTAAAATATTCTTTTTCAAAAACTTCTTCAATCACCACTACTTTTCCATCTACAGGCGATAAAATTTGATTGGAATCTAATTTAAAATTTCGTTCAGGATTTCTGAAAAACTGTAACACCAAAATCAATAAAATAAGAAAGAGAAGGATAACTCCTTTTTCAATTAATTCATTCTCAATTAAAAAATGAGCAAACAAACTTAGAACAGCACATATTAAAAATGTAATAGTAATTATTTTGTATCCTTCTTTATGAAACATAATCTATTATTGATAAAAACGTGTAAATAAATGGGCTGGCATAAATAATACTGTCTAGTCTGTCGTATAATCCGCCGTGACCAGGCATTAAATTACCACTATCTTTTACACCTGCCTCTCTTTTAAATTTTGATTGTATTAAATCTCCAATGGTTCCTAAAACCGAAACTATAATCGCCAGAGATAACCATATAAAAATATTATATAACGATGTAAATTTAAATATAATAAAACTAGCAATTATTGCACCTACCATTCCCCCAAAAAATCCTTCAACCGTTTTCTTAGGCGAAATACGTTCCATTAACTTTGTTTTTCCGAAGCTTATTCCTACTAAATAAGCAAAGGTGTCGTTAGACCAAACCAATACAAAAATACTTAATAAAATTGTAGGATTGAAATCGTTTTTAGTTCCAATTGAAGGAATCAATGTTAAAAAAACGAAACCACTAATGATATAAAATAAAATACAAAAATATCGTCTCTTATTAAATAGTGAGAGTTTGTTTAATATTAATACATCCCTAAATAAAAATAGATTTACTAGTAATGAAACACCTAATAACAAATTTACTGAAGTAGGATTTATCTCTTTATAACTAATAAAATAAAAAGCTACCCCAAGTAGGAGATAGGCTATGATTCCTTTTAATGAAACAAGGCGTAAAAATTCATTTAATGTAATAAAAGCAAGAATAAATAGTAAGCCTATAAACCATTCGAGAGATAAAAATAATGATATAAAAATTAAGGAAACAAATAGTAATCCTGATAAAAACCGAATGGCAACGTCTTTCATATTATAAGTCTTCCAGTAGCAACAAATATAAGTTTTTTGTGCTACTTCCATAACTCATAAAATCCTTTTCTTTTTCGGTTTCAAAATCCCGAATTGTAGTGATGTTACTAGGTATAAGGTTTTTGCTTTGGTTTTTTATTTTCCGAAGTCCTTCACTAATAGAGTCAACTAATTGGCTAGTAGTTGCAAATATGATAAATCTTGTAGGAAGCTCGTTTAATTTTTTTTCTTTGATCTGATTTGAGGACAATAAGATAGAACCGTCATTAGCGATTAATGATTCGCAAGTTGTTAGAAAAAAGGAATTGCTCTCAGCTTTTTTTAAATTGAACTTAGCATTATTAAACCTTGGTCCTAATTGGTTATTTATACAGTAAATGTCAGATTCTTTTAAATTGTTTTCACCTAAAATACTTTGAAATGCTTCTAGTATTTCATCCATAGTTATGCAATACAGAAACTTACCCCCATTTTTATTAAAATTGTAGGTGAATTTTTCGTCTGTAGGAGCTTTTTCATTAGGGAAATAACTGCTTTGGTCAGATTGTTGAATTTTAATCTCTGACTTACTTTTATTACCAAAAAGTTTTTTTAGCAAGCTCATAAACTATTTGTTGAGGAGTTGTAGGTTAACTTAATCTCCAAATATATAAAATCTAAAATAATTAAGAGTTTTCTTACCTAAATCTTTTGTTAAATTATTTGCGGTAACGTGAGATTAGGTAGTACTTTTTTCTTCCTCTTGATCTTTTATAACTTTCTCTGTATTAATATTTTCGGTTTTTGGTTCAACTTTAGCTATTTCCTCTTTTTTATTAAAAGGTCTTTCTCCAAATATTTCAAGAAGATTATCTTTAAAAATAACTTCCTTTTCTAATAAAACATTAGCTAGTTCAGTAAGTTTCTCTTTGTTTTGTTCAATTATATTTATAGCTCGTTGATACTGTTCTTCAATCATTTTAGAAATCTCTTCATCAATTAATTCGGCAGTTTTTTCGCTATAGGGTTTAGTAAACCCATATTCATTTTGACCAGAAGAATCGTAATAAGTTAAGTTTCCTATTTTATCATTAAGACCATAAATGGTAACCATAGCTCTTGCTTGCTTCATTACTTTCTCTAAATCGTTTAAAGCTCCTGTAGAAATTTCGTTGAAAATCACTTTTTCAGCAGCACGTCCACCAAGTGTAGCACACATCTCATCTAACATTTGATCTGTCTTTACCAATTGTCGCTCTTCTGGTAAATACCAAGCAGCTCCTAACGATTTTCCTCTAGGTACAATAGTTACTTTAACTAATGGAGCAGCATGTTCTAGCATCCAACTTACGGTAGCATGTCCTGCTTCATGAAAAGCAACAGCTTTCTTTTCAGAAGGAGTAATAATTTTATTTTTCTTTTCCAGACCACCAACTATTCTGTCAACAGCATCTAAAAAGTCTTGTTTTTCAACTTGTTTCTTTTCATTTCTTGCAGCAATAAGAGCTGCCTCATTACAAACATTTGCAATGTCTGCACCAGAGAACCCAGGGGTTTGTTTTGATAAGAATTCTGTGTCTAATTTTTCGTCAATTTTTAAAGGACGCAAATGAACTTCAAAAATTTCTTTACGTTCTCTTATATCTGGTAAATCAATATAAATTTGTCTATCAAAACGACCTGCTCTCATTAAAGCTTTATCCAACACGTCTGCTCTGTTAGTAGCAGCTAATACAATTACATTAGAATTGGATCCAAAACCATCCATTTCAGTTAATAATTGATTTAATGTATTTTCCCTTTCATCATTTGATCCAGACATATTGTTTTTACCTCTAGCACGACCAATTGCATCAATTTCATCGATAAAAATAATAGATGGAGCTTTTTCTTTAGCTTGTTTAAATAAATCTCTAACACGAGAAGCACCTACGCCAACAAACATTTCTACAAAGTCTGATCCTGATAAGGAAAAGAAAGGTACGTGAGCTTCACCTGCAACAGCTTTAGCTAATAAGGTTTTACCAGTTCCAGGAAGCCCTACAAGTAAAGCGCCCTTTGGTATTTTTCCACCTAAAGAAGTATATTTTTCAGGTTTCTTTAGGAAATCTACAATTTCTTGTACTTCTTCTTTGGCACCTTCTAATCCAGCAACATCTTTAAAAGTAGTTTTTACATCGGTGTTTTGATCGAATAATTTTGCTTTAGATTTTCCAATATTAAAAATTTGACCACCACCACCACCACCAGCTCCACCAGACATACGTCGCATAATAAAAATCCAAATACCAATAATGACAATAAATGGAAGTAGTGAGAGCAATATCTCTCCTAGCATATTATTATCAGTTATATTATCATAACCAGTATTTAAACTATTACTTTCTTTAATTTGATTAAATAAATTTTCGAAATTTTGACGATCTCCAATTTCAAATTGATAGGTAGCGTCCCCAGGATTGGCAGGAAATATAGAGCTTCCTTTTTTATTGGAATGAACCTCTTTACTTTTCGCATCCCCGGTAAGATAAACTTTCACCATTTTTCCATTGACAAGAATAATATTGTCAATATCCCCATTCTGCATGTACTCTTCGAATTGGGTCTGAGTAATTTTCTTTGGTTGTGACCAGCTACCCCCACCTGAAAGCATTAATCCTAAAAAAACGATAATGATTGCACCGAAAATCCAATTCTGATTAAATTTCGGTTTCTTAATTTCTGGTTTTTTATTATTGTTTGCCATTAGGCTTTTTCTTTTTTTAAGTTAGTTGATTCCATTTTAACAGATTTTGCGTCTCCCCACAACCCTTCAATATCATAAAACTCTCGTATATGTTTCTGAAATACATGTGCTACAACGTGAACATAATCTAATAATACCCATTCTGCATTATTACTTCCTTCAACATGCCAAGGTTTTTCTTGTATAGATTTACTAACTACTTTCTGAATAGAATTTACAATTGCATTCACTTGAGTGTTTGAAGTACCATTGCAAATAATAAAATAATCGCATACCGTGTTTTCAATTTCTCTAAGATCTAATATTTCTATATCTTGACCTTTAACCTCTTCAATACCTTTTATTATTTGTGTAATAAGTTGGTCTGTTCCTTTATCTTTCTTCAATAGTTTTTATTTTTATCCCGTTATTTTGGAGTGTGTAAAGTTATTATTTTTTTGTTTCTTTAAACACCATTGTAACGATACATTAACACAATTTTTATACTGTGAAGATAATCAAACTTAATGCCATTGACTCTACTAATACTTACCTAATTAATTTAGGTAAAAAAGAAACACTTTTAGATAAAACAATTGTTGTTGTAGAAAGGCAAAATAAAGGGCGAGGACAGTTAGGTGCAACTTGGCAATCTAAACCCATGCAAAGTCTTACTTTTAGTGTGTTTAAAAGGTTTGAAAGCCTGCCTGTTTCTAAGTTGTCAAGTATAGCTTTTGCAGTTTCACTTGGTGTTCATCGTGCCTTAAAAGAAATGTTAGTTCCTAATATGACTATTAAATGGCCAAACGACATAATGTCATATTCCAATAAGGTGGCAGGGGTATTAATAGAAAATCAACTAAAACAAAATAAGATTGTATCTTCAGTTATTGGTATTGGACTTAATGTAAATGAAGAAAGTTTTGATAATTTGCCACAGGCTACCTCTATTTTAATGTCTACAGGAAAAAAACATCACCTAGATGAAGTGCTTCAATTAGTTTCTAATTCAATTTTAAATGAATTAGAAAGAGTAGAGAAGGAGGAATATCAAAAAATAAAAAAAGAGTATGAAGATGCTCTTTTCAGAAAAAATATTATTTCTGTTTTTGAAGACACTAAAGGTAATCGCTTTAACGGAAAAATTAAAGGTGTTTCTGAAGCAGGAGAACTATTACTTGAAAACGACCAAGAAATTCTTAAGAAATATCAACTAAAAGAAATTAAATACTTGTTTTAGGATTAAGATAGAATATTAAATTTTCTCTAAATTACTTGCTAAAGTTTCTAAAAATTTTGTGATAGGTCCTTTAATCATCATTGCCATCATTGGATTGAAATCACCTTCAAATTGTAACTCAACTTGTGAGGAAGTTTCATTTACTTCTTCAATATTACCAATAAGTGTAAAAGGAATTTTATCGCTCTTAGCACCTAATTTTACGAAATTTGGAGATTTTACTTCTTTCACTTCCAAAGCGATTTCAGGCATTCCTTTAAGCGCAAAAATAAAGGCGTCTTCTTTAATCACTTCAAATTTACTGATATTTTCTGGCATTAATTGCTCGAAGTTTTTCACATCGCAAAGAAAATCGCAAAGTTCATTTGCAGATTTTTGCACCGTAACTTTTTTACTAGATAAGTTCATTTAATTTTTTTTTAAATTAAGATTAGATTTTTATTGTAACCAATTACTAGGATCTTCTCTCCATTGAGAAAGGAGTTTTGCTTCTGAGGATTTAATATATTTTGATTTTTCGGCAAGTTGTATCAGATTGCTATAATTGCTTAGTGTATGCAATGAAACATCTGCTGTTTTAAAATTTTCTTCAGCTATAGCAAATCCATAAGTGAATATCGCGACCATACCCATTACATTAGCGTTTGCTTCTCTAATAGCATCTACAGCGAGTAAGCTACTTTTTCCAGTACTAATTAAATCCTCTACAATTAGCACATTTTGACCTTCTTGTAAAAATCCTTCCACCTTATTTTGACGCCCGTGTTTTTTGGCATCTGGACGAACATAACAAAAAGGGAGGTCTAAGAAGTCTGCTACTAAAGCTCCAATACCGATGGCACCAGTTGCTACACCAGCAATAATATCTGGTTTTCCGTAGAGTTCTTCAATTTGTTTGGATAAACTTTCTTTTATAAAATTTCGCACTAAAGGAAATGATAATACAATACGATTGTCACAATAAATAGGAGACTTCCATCCCGATGCCCATGTAAAAGGGTTTTGTGGTTGTAATTTAATTGCATTAATTTGCAGAAGTAATTCAGCAGTATTTTGAGCTGTTTCTTTGTCTAAAATCATAGTGCAAATGTATAAAGTTTTTGTTAAAGACATACCTATAATTCTCTCAACTAAAAAAAAAATTGGGAGCCAATATACAGCCATACCTTTGAAGTTAGTAAACTTTAAAAAGTTAGTTAAAAAGATTACTAATGGTGAGTTGCTTTATATTAATTTATATCATAAAAATGAAGAAAAATTAGAACAATTTCTTCGTAAAAAACTTCCAGTAGTCGAAGCTGCTGGCGGCTTGGTTTACAATAATAAAAAAGAAATTCTATTTATCCACAGAAACTCTAAATGGGATTTGCCAAAAGGAGGTATAGAAAAAGGTGAAAGTCATAAAGAAGCAGCTATTAGAGAAGTAGAAGAAGAAACTGGAGTAAAAGATCTTGAAATTAGAAACTTTATTACTAAGACCTACCATGTATTTAAACGTAACGATACTTTTAAATTAAAAATTACGTATTGGTACGAAATGTACACAGAATATAAAGGAGAGCTAGTGCCTCAGTTAGATGAAGGTATTAAAAAAGCAAAGTGGAAAAACTTCGAAAAATCTCAGAAAGCTCTTAAAGGATGTTATGAAAATGTAAAGCTTCTTTTCCCAAAAGAGTATTTAACCACCCACCCGAATGATAGGGTATCGCAAGTGTGATTTTTCATAATTAGGGGATTGTTTATGAATCCAATCTAATTGTGCGTACCAATTTGCAGAAAATTCTGGATTTACTATTTTTTTTGCTTCAAATTCTTTTTTTATTTCAGGATTGTTCTCTAAAAATTCAGCTGCCATATCTTCCCAAACATAGGGGGAAAATCCTTCCTTTTGCTGAAGAATTGTGTCGAAAAAATTCCAATTAAAAAATGAATCTGGAGCTGATGGTTCTAGCGTTTCCATAATATACCGAACTCCTTCCTGTTGTGTGCTTACCATATAATCCCCTTTTCTAATTTGTACTAATTCTGTATTGAATTCGGTTTCAGTATTGTAATGCATATAGTGTCCTTCATAAGCATTATTGACGGTTTCAAAACTCTTTATTTTATAAACACTAGCTGTTATTATAGTGTCTTTAGTAACATAAGTTATTTTAATATTATTCAATTTCAACAACTCTTTAACGTTCCACCAACCTTTTGGAATGATGTATTTTTCTGGAATTGTAACTGTATTTGAAGGTTTAAAATAATTATAATAAGTCACCTCTTTAATAAAAGGTTTGTTTGTGTTATACTTTAACCTTTTTGCACCTGTAATTTTACTAGGAATCATTTCGCCTTCAAAACCCTTAAAATTTAACGTTGAGGATTGCGAGCTATCAATTTTCCAAGAAATTGGATATGTGTTTCCCTCTTTATATTTAGTTAAATCATTTTGGGTTAATTGATTGATTTTTTGAGCATCTTTATCAGCGATAGCAATAAAACTCTTCATTAACTCATAAGTTCCTTCTACTCTTTTGCCATAAGGTTTTAGCATATGGGTTTCTACCATCATTCCCAAAGTATTAAAAAGTGCAGTATAGCCTGTAGAATACCTTGGAGAGTCGAAAAATTGAGAAAATCCACTTTCTGGTGTCCTATTAAATACATTTACATAAGGTGTTATATCCCATTCTTTTTGTGTTAAAGAATCTTCTAATTGTGTCTTAAAAGAAGTGTGTAAATACTCCCCTAATTCACCACCGAGTTTGTTGTGTTGTGTAAACAAATGCGTAAGTGTGTATTGATAATCTGCTCCATTACTTACGTGATTGTCTATAAAAAAAATTGGTTTTATAGTTCTGAAAATTTTAGCAAAAGCTCTAGCATTTTTAGTATCCGATTTTATAAAATCCCTGTTAAGATCATAGTTTCGAGCATTTCCTCTAAATCCATATTCCTTTGGGCCATTTTGGTTGGTACGGGTCGAACTGTTTCGGTTTAATGCCCCACCTATATTATAAACTGGAATTAGGGCTATAATTGTGTTTTTGGGAGCGTCAATCTTATCTTGTGCCAAATCTCTTATGAGCATCATAGATGCATCTATACCATCACTTTCGCCTGGATGAATTCCATTATTTATAAGTAGAATATTTTTGTTTTGATCTTCTGAAAATTCATGTTCGAAACTGCGATCTAGATTAAAGGTAACCAAATGTAATGGTTTACCTGAATCTGTTTTGTCCATTTCATAAATAGCTACAGCTTTATAATTTTTTGCTAACTGAGTGTAAAATTCTATAACTTGTTCGTAGCTGCCAGTTTCAGTCCCCTTAGAGGATTCAAAAACTGTTGTGAAATTATAGGTTTCTTTATTTTTTTCAGAAGTACATGATGATAATAATAGGATAACAGTAATAATGCCAATATTAATATATTTCATAATTTTTTAATTAATAAATTCAAAATAATTTGATTATGACTATAAAACCTAAAATTTTAACATTTAAAATCGTTTTATACATATATGCTTTATATATTTGTTTTTTTTAACATTAACTTTTAAATTAAAAAATTATGAAAAAAATTACTTTATTTTTTGTTGCTTTAATGGCAACAACATTAATGACAGGCCAAATTAATCTGTCACATTCTTTAGATGTAGCTACGATTGAGAGTGGTGTGGCTTGTGGTAGCTCTGGTGCTGCAACTGCACAGAATAATTGGTTTAGAGCTTATGATTTTTTTGATTTTCCAGAAGTAACATCTGACTTTGAAATAACTCAAATTGAATTTGGAGTAGGTCAAGTAGATTTTGGAGATACAGCAGCTATTATAATTAATGTTTATACTTCAGACGCTCTTTTTCCTACAGGTGAATTAACACTTGTTGGGGGAGCTATTACAACAGTTTCTGCAGATGATGTAGGAACATTAGTGGTTGTAGATTTAAATAGTCCTGCAGTAGTTCCTGTTGATGCGATAGTTGTAGTAGAACTTATAGCTTTAGATGATGATATTGTTGCCTTTAGAATTGGACAAAATGAATTAGGTGAAACGGGGGTGTCATACTTGCAATCTGAAGATTGTTCTATTATAGTTCCAACTCCAATTACAGAAATAGGATTTGATGATAATATTATTTTAAATATTATTGGTGATAATGTTGATCTTGGAACAAATGACAACTTAGCTGCTGTTACTTCTATTTTTCCAAATCCAGCATCTGATGTTTTAAATGTTAGTTTCCCATCAAATGTGGAGGTATTAAATTCTAGCCTTTATAATGTTTTAGGGCAAGAAACAGGTGTAAGATTGGTTAATGGAACTATGAATGTAAGTGATTTAGAAAAAGGAGTTTACATATTAAATGTAAAAACTACTGCAGGTTCTCTTACTCAAAAAATAGTTAAGCAATAAAAAAAACATAATATTTTACAAAAAAAAACCTCAACGAAAGTTGGGGTTTTTTTTGTAAAATATTACTTAGGAAAAACAAATAATCCTGTTGAAAATTCAACAGGATTATTATTAATAATATAAAGATTAAGGTTATCTATTCATTGAAACAAGGAATTCTTCATTGTTTCTAGAGCCTTTAATACGGTCATTAATAAACTCCATAGCTTCTACAGGATTCATATCTGCAAGATATTTACGCAATACCCACATACGTTGTATTACATTTTCACCTAATAATAGATCATCTCTACGAGTACTTGAGGAAGTAAGGTCTATGGCTGGGAATATTCTACGATTAGAAATTTTTCTTTCTAATTGTAGTTCCATATTACCAGTACCTTTAAATTCTTCAAAGATAACTTCATCCATTTTAGATCCTGTTTCAGTAAGTGCAGTTGCAATTATACTTAAAGAACCTCCATTTTCAATATTTCTAGCCGCTCCGAAGAAACGTTTAGGTTTGTGTAAAGCATTTGCATCTACACCCCCACTTAATATTTTACCGCTGGCAGGTTGTACAGTATTGTAAGCACGAGCAAGACGAGTAAGAGAATCTAATAAAATTACTACATCATGACCGCATTCTACCAAACGTTTGGCTTTTTCAAGAACAAGATTTGCTATTCGTACATGTTCTACAGCTTCTTTGTCAAATGTTGAAGCAACTACTTCACCTTGAACATTACGCTGCATATCGGTAACTTCCTCTGGGCGTTCATCTATCAATAGAATAATTTGATAAACCTCAGGATGATTTGCAGCAATCGCATTGGCTATGTCTTTTAATAACATAGTTTTTCCCGTTTTTGGTTGCGAAACAATCATTGCGCGTTGTCCTTTGCCTATTGGGGCAAACATGTCGATAATACGAGTAGAAATACTAGATTGTTTGTCTGCTATATTAAATTTTTCTTCAGGAAATAATGGAGTTAAATGTTCGAAGGCAATTCTGTCTCTAACCACATTAGGGCTTTGCCCATTTATTTTATTTACTTTAATTAAAGGGAAATATTTCTCTCCTTCTTTTGGTGGTCTAACTTGACCTAAAACAGTATCTCCAGTTTTTAACCCAAATAATCTGATTTGTGATTGTGAAACATAAATATCGTCTGGAGATGACAAGTAATTATAATCGCTAGAACGTAAAAAACCGTAGCCATCTTGCATGATGTCTAATACACCTTCACTCTCTATAATACCATCAAACTCATAATCAGGTTGACGGTAGCGATTTCGAGTATCTTTATTTCCGTCCTTACTTCTAGGTTGGTTATTTTCTCTAGTATCCCGTTTTACATTTTGATTAGGGTTGGTATGCTCTCTTTTATTAGTTGGAGCATTTTGTTTTGGTTGATGCTCTTTTTTTGGAGCATTGCTTTTGTCTGCTTCATCCGCCTTTTTTTGTTGCGGGTGATTTGGTTTTTGAGCAGGCTTATTCTGATTCCTATTGTCGTTTCTCTGAGGGCGAGGACGATTTTCTCTTTGTTGAGGTTGTTTAGGAGTTTCTACCTTTCTTTGTTTAGGTTCTTTCTTTTCTTGTGGTTCCTTCTTTACTTGAGGTTCCTTTTTTTCTTGTGGTGCTTTTCTTGGAGCAGGAGTTGGTTTCTCTTCTTTTACCACAGCTTTAACAGCATTAGGATTGGCAGCTTGATGATCTAAAATTTTGTACACCAAGTCTAATTTTTTTAAACTACGGTATTTAGGTACACCCGAAGTTTTAGCAATTTCCTGTAGTTCAGCTAGCTTCTT
>MAAC01006646.1_pt1 | contig 21293 bp, 27 predicted proteins | sample 1115981 | NCBI WGS metagenome assembly MAAC01 (sample SAMN04961126, study PRJNA320927) | seawater metagenome | isolation source: sample BD02T64 sea water enriched with oil for 64 days | place: USA:Gulf of Mexico | collected 2013-07-27
GGATCTCTGGCGCTGTCCCAGTCCCACAAGGGGTAGAGAGCCTCTGTGGCGGCATCCACCGGCATGGTGGGGATCCGCTCGGCGAGTGATCTGGAGATGGCGGCGCTAGCCAGCGCCAGATTGCCCGCGCGCTGATTGATTGCGATCTCGGCTTGTGCTGTTGCCTCGGAGTCCGGATACGCCGCAATGATGGTGTCGGCCATCAGTGGGATGGGCTCCGGGTCGAGGAACATCCGAACACGGGATTCAACCTTGTTGGCATCATCGAGCGTCATCACGCCGTCCTGCCGGATTAGCTCATCCAGGACAAACAGGTCCTCGCGCTGGCTCATCACCCAAGCGTCCTGCGCTCGCCGCGATGTGAAGCTCTTGCCCCCAAAATGGCGGCCGCTCTCAGTGTTCACGGCCGCCCTGAAGTTATCCTTTCCAGTCTTGGCGCCTGTTGCCCCCGCTGAGAGGATGGCCACCTCACAAGCATCAGCAGCATGGGGCGAGATCTGGCGACCATTGGCCGGTTTTCCGTACATCAGATCACTCGTATTGCTCAGCAAAGCCGCAAGCGTGCTCGTCTGGTCCTGGGTGATCCGCTGGATCTCGCTGGTCTGAGCGTCCGTGAGATTTGCGGCGATCTTGTTCGCTCCAGAGATCGCATTAACCACCGATTGGCCTGAGCCTGTGATGGCCTTCTCAAGCTGGGCGGTCTGCGCCTGTAGAGCGGCAACAATTGCTGCGCTCATGGCATTGATCGTGCCGTTGATCAACAGCCTGGTTGCGACGTGATTGGCCGCGACATCAGCAGATGATGCGCAGACTGCCATCGCGCTCGGGGCGCTCGCCATGCCAACGAGAAAACAACTAATGACACTGATCGCCTGAAGTGATCTCATTGGTTTGCGCCCCCTCCGAAGATGTTTGGGCCTCCCCCTAGCGGAAGCTGCGGGGGCTGAATGCTGCTCGCAGGAGCGCTATTGGATGCGCCGCCAAACACCGGATTGCTCTGAACCGATTGCGGATTTGCGGGCGCTGAGAATGTGCTTGCAGGGGTGATCGTAATCGGCAGGGGCTGACCGGCGCGGGCGGCGCCTATCCCATAGGGGGTGCTGGCAAAGTTAATAATCCTCGCGCGGTGCGCCGGGATGTATCCATCCAAGGCATTGCAGGCATACGCCGCTATCGCGCCTTGCAGCGCCGATGCGGCAGCCGCCGCAGCGAACGAGCTCATCAACGCAATATTGAACGAGTTCATCAACGCATCAACGGTGTCGAAGCAGGAGAACTCGAGCATGTCGGCGGCTGGCGGCTCAGTGAGGATCACCTCACTCGACACCTGCTGTCCCCCAACCTGGGCGCCGCTGATCGTTGAGTCCAAGCCGCAGCGTGCGTGACGCTCCTGAGCCAGGCTGTTGGCGTTTGCCGCCGATGGGGCCGATGCGACCAAGGCGCAGATCAGACATCTGTGGATCAGTATTCTCACGGGGTCACCGACTGTAGGTATCTTCAAACTGGGATTCGCGCATGGCTTTTGCGGCCATACGCAGCGCGGCGCCCGAGAAGGCGTCGGCGATGATCTTGTGGCGCGATAGCGCTCTGACCCTGTCGATGAAGATGTGCGAGAGCCGCCACAGCCTTGCGTCCACTTCGGTCTCGTCTCTCATCAGGATTGCGTTACAGGCGTCCAGATAGCGCTCCATGTGATGTGGGTTCTCTGCGGTCACCTTGGCGAGCGCGTAAAGCGCGCGACTTGAGTGCATGTAGCCAAAGATTTTGATCTGGGCATCGACCGGCGCTCTGAATAGCTCGTCCTCGGTCATGTCCATCAACAGCTCTACGAGCAGTGGCTCAACGACCTCGGTTCGGTCAACCGCCCACTGGTCAACCCGATCCATGGCTCTGAGGATCACAGCAGCAGGCGAGAGTTCGTCATCTCCCCAGAACCTCGCTACCTGTTCACGGCTTGCATCCATCTTTTGCGATTGCCCTGTTTCGCCGCCCTGGCCAGTTATCGATCATGTTATAGATTACATAACAATATCTTGTTAAGCTACTTTTTCTGGAGACCAGTTATGGATCACCTTCCCGCAAGTTGGGCTGATGCAGACTCACTTGGCGTTCGGCTTACCCTGGTTGGATTGCCGGAGGGAGGTCAGATCATCGCTGCGCGGCTGGGCCGGTCAGATGAGGCGGCCCGGATCCTTGCTGCAGCAGGATTCAAGCGAACCCAGAAACCAAGCCTGATGGTCGCGCGCTCGATCGAGAATGTCGAGCGACTGGTCCGCTCGACACTCAGCGTTGCAAGAGTCTCGTTCGACGCCGCCCTGCACTACCGGGAGATGATCAACCCGGTGCCCGCTCCTGATGACGCCCCTGACGCTGTCAGCTCGGAGGGTTCACCGGCAGTCGGCGATACCCCCGTCACGAGTCCGGCCATCTCCGATGTCGGCGATGTCATGGGCATGGCGCGCAAGGACTACGCCGCCCTCGGGGTGGGCGCTTTCATGAGCGCAGTGAGATCGATGGACAAGGCGCAGGCACTGGCGATGGCGAGCCGTGATGTGTTCTGGCCCCCTAAGAGCGCGCGGGCGCACGAGCTCGATGGCCGATCACCAGGGGCGGCCAAGATCTATGACGCCGCAAGGATGATCTTCCACACAGGCCCCCTGCAATGTGGGCAACGAAACAGGATGTACGCCTATACGGCCGAGCGGGTCGAGGGATACAGCCTGATCATCCGCTGGGCACGACACCTGATGGATAAAGCCAAAAGCGCCAAACAAGCCGCCACCGCAGCGGCACTCATCGGCGGTGTGTTCATCGAAACGCGGGTGAGCACCCGAAAGGACAGCTACTTCAATGGCGGCAAGGCCGCCCTGGCGACCTCAGTGAGTTCGGTGGACCTGCGCACAGCCTTGGGCAGAATGCGCTCTTGCCTTGCGGGTGACGAGGGCGCGGACGCAAGCGAGCTGCGTCTGTGCATCGAGAGTTACGCGCAGATGATCGCTGAGGCGGGTGTTGGTGATCGCAGCGCCTCCACGGTGATCCAGGACAAGTACAGCCAAGGCAGGCGAAGGGATCATGCCAACAGCAAGCCGATATTCCAGAGCATGGGCACTGGTCATGAGGTGCGCGAGATCTTCTATGCGCTGTTTGATTCAAGGACGTCGCCTGCTTGCCTCGACGCCATTGAGGCGCTTGGCCTTGTCATCTCCACCGATCGGGATCGGCTTCTTGAGAAGGACGGGGAGGATGCCGCAGCGCTCTGGGACGCGGAGCTGCAGCGGCTCAAGGACGCTCGCGTGGATTCGATCATCATGCTGACTGGCCCCGGTCGAGGTATCGCCCGTCACTGGCCGACGGCGTTGGTGATGGATGCCGTGAAGTTGGATGATGAGGGCGCCACCTGGGAGGCTCGCTCCGAGAAGGCGTCCAAAGAGGCCGCAGCGCCTCCCAAGTCCGAATACGAGATCTGGCAGGAGAGCCTTCGCTCACTGCGAACCTTTCTGGAGGTCACCGAAGCGGGTCGCAAGGCAAGCATCGCCTTCCGTGAGGGTCCGGAAACCGATCGACAGGGCAATGTAACCGGGGAGATGCTGCTGGAGACCTTCGGCTTCCGGGGGATCGAATACGGAAACTGGGTGCCGCAGGAGGAGCGCCAGGCCCACCTGAACCATCTCTATGATGCGTTCAGCGACCTGTCCTCCATGATGGGGCTGCCCCGCACCGCGATGTCGTTGGGAGGCACCCTCGGTATCGCCATCGGCTCCAGGGGCAAGGGCGGACGCCGGGCGCCGATCGCGCACTACGAGCCCAGCAATCGAGCGATGAATATCACCCGCCTTCGGGGTGCCGGTTCCCTTGCCCACGAATTTGCCCATGCGCTCGATCACTTTCTGTCCGACTACGGCATGGCTCGGAATCGTCGGATCTTTGAGGCGACCTATCTCTCCGACAGCGCGGCCTCTGCGGATTCCGCCTTTGGATACCCCTCCCTTGATGAGGGGCTGTCCAGGGCGATGGCGCCGACGCAGAGATCGGACGATGAGACCGCGCTCCCGCGGTGGAACAACCCTCAGGACCCTGCACGCCCCCCTGCCAGCGTGGCGACAAGAACCGCGGTGACGGGTTTTATCCGCCGGATACAGCTTCGGCCGATCTCCAACTACTCGGATGATGAGATCGATCTGATTCGCTCCAGAGCCCATGTGAGCTCCCATCGGGTGTTGGAGATGAATGTGGTCAACATCATCCGGCTGCTTTCGGGCCCTACCGCAGAGGACCTGATGGCCAGGGTGCGCAGCGATGAGGGCTTCCGGCAAGGTCTTTCGCGCCTCCGGGATTTCAGTCGGTGCCTGGCGGGTGAGCTGGCACTGAAGCCCTCACTGGTCCAGCTCGATGACCGGTACGACGCGCTGGCCTATGGCGCGTCCTACCCAGAGAAGCTGGCAGAACAGTTCCGGAAATCGAAGACGCTCATCGACGAGGTCACCTCAGACCCTGACGCTCACCTGCGCATCGCTGCCGAGCTGCGCGAGCGGTGCCGGTTCGTGATCGAGTTGGCCAGGGGCTTCGAGATCCCATCGCTGCTGGCCTCCTTGCGGGAGACGGCGTCGGTCTCGCGTGGTGGCGCATCGCTGGTCCGCAACGACAAAGGGCGTGATAGTGCGTACAGCATCCTCTCAAGTCTCAAGCGCCAGTTTGAGGAACTGGAGGACCTTCATCACGGCGGGGTGACATTCGTCCGTGACTCTGGGCCGGGGCCCGTGGATACCGCCCGCCGCTGGTTGACGATGTCCCGTGATGCGTGCCGGGCTGAACTGGCTGCCGTCCAGTCACTCTGGTTCGACGGACATGGGTATGCGGCCATCGCGGCGTCGGGAGCGGTGCCTGAGTGTGCTGCTCGCCTGAGCTTAAACGGGGCCTCTCAGGGCGGCGCGGCCACTGAACGCGCCGCAGCGATCGAACTATTGAAAGCGATCTCGTCTCCGGTGCTAACGCCAAACGAGATCAGCGGAAGCTGGATGTACGCCTCATCGAAGGCGATGGACCTCACGCGAAACACCCCCTATTGGTCAACGACCATCGAGCTGTTCGCTCGCGGGTTCGAGTCGGCAACCCGAACCTGGCTTGAGGCCAATGGGATCACGAACACCTACCTGAGCAGCGCGGCCCCAGCACCTGATCCGACTCCAGAGATGATGAGCGCCATGCGATTTTCCCTGCGATCGCCCATGCAGCAGCCAAACGAGGTCCGTATGAGATCAACCGCCTATCCGGTGGCCAGCGAGATGTCGGCCGTTGTCGGTGGACTGATGCGCTTCTCGGATTCACTGCAGACCATCGTGCTCCCTCGGCCGGATGCGAATGGCGTGAGCCATGACCGTGACGTGCTGTGGGGTCACTACCCCGGCGCGGCTGTGGATCCGTCAGTCGAGGATCTTGATCTCGAACAGCGGGCCGAGCAGGCGGTTGCCGCGATACGAAGAATGCTTGGTGAGCGCGTTGAAATCGGGATCGCACCGTTCGCATCAAAGGAGCAGGCCATCGGAGCATTCATTCATGGGCTGGCAGGACCGTTCGGTGCCGAGCGTCCCGTGATCCTTCTGGCCTCAAGGATGACTGACGGGCGAGGTGTCGACATGCTCTCTGTGGCCCGTCATGAGTCGTTCCACGCGGCAAGAAAACTCCTGTTCAGCCCCACCGAGTCGATGATCCTCGACCGTGCTTTCGCCTCAAACGCGAAGCCCTGGTATCAGCGCACGATCGAGCGCGCCGAACGCATAGAGGACCCCATGGTTCGGGAGCACACGCTTAAGGCGATACGGTCAAATCCCGAGGAGGCCATGGCTTATGCGTTCCAGTTCTGGGCCGAGGATCCAACGGCGATGGAAGGCGATCGCCCCGGCGTGGTGGCGGGCCTCTTTGACCGGATATCGCTGCTCGCAGAACGGATCGGTAACGCTGCGCGTGGCTGGGGGTTCAAGAGTGCGAGGGATGTGTTCACCGATCTCTCGCGTGGGCGGACCTTCAAATCATCAGAGGTCACAGCAGATTCCGAGATGACCCTGCAGCCGGAGCTCTAGCATCTGCACTCCGCCATCGACCCGCTCGGGCCTCATCAAGCATGCCGGGAAGGATTCGCTGGCCCGCAGCATCACAAACACCGCGAAGTCCAACGCCCAATACTCGCGTGCGTCCCTTGTTAATCGCGGTTTCGTAATGCTCGTGGTGATGACCATGGACCAACAGGCCTACGCGCATGGAGTCCGCTAGCTGATCCAATGCTGAGAATCCAAATCGGTGACAGCTCGGGGCCTCATGGGTCACCAGCACATCGGCGCGCTGCCTCATCAGCACAACGAAATCCTCATGCCAGATCGCGTCTGACACCGAAAGCGGAAGTGTGTCTCGCTCATTTCGGGGAAGTTGCTTCAGATAAGAATGACGGGTGGCCCATGTAGGGGTGTTGCTTTTGCCGTCCCACAATCGCTGCTTGAAAACACCGCCGAGACCGGCGACGCGCAACCCATTGATCTCAACCACCCGACCGTGAAGGTTGCGATCCTCCAAGCCGCCGAACAAAAGCTCATCCATGAACTCTCTTTTATCGAAATCGTGATTTCCGGGGATGAACCAAAAGCGATCGACCACACTGGCCGGAAGCACCTCAGATACAGGCCCCCCCCAACGGGGCCGCATCACCAAGGTGGATGATCGGCGTGGAGTCGAAGTGCTTGGGCAGGCGACCGAGATGTTCTAGCTCGCCGTGAGTATCCCCAGCGAACAGCAACCGGGTCAGATTGGTTTCCATGGGCTGCATTAAATGAAAAGCGACGTCGGATCAGCCCCTAGAGATCGGGAAAATCTCCTCGGCCTCCTCCTCCGCGGAGAGGGTTCTGGAGATTCGAGGGGTGAGCTGTCGGGCGTACTCGATCGAGGAGGCTACCCGCTCCCTCAGACGTCCCATCAGGTAAGCGTGATCTTCGGCCGAAACCTGCACGTCGGTCAGTGCTGGGTCTGCATCAGTGGGCCGGATGATGTCGTGGGTCACGAGCAGATCACGGATGACCTTCTGAGCAATTCGGAACTGCTGCATCGGCGTTTCTGCAAGCCGCGTGACAGCGGGCACATGCAGGCCCATCTCCAAGATGTTCTCCGAGAGGGCGTCCTTGTTTGCGCTCTCCCGTTCGGGCGCGTCCTCGAACGCGCTCTCGAGATTGATCTTACCTGTATCACGCTTACCTGACCACATCGCCCTGTATGCGCCAGTGCGCTGACGCATCGGAATCGCCGACTGAGGGGCGTCAGGCGTTGGGGAGAACAGCAGGTCGTCGTAAACCCTGGTTCGGATCTCCGCATGAGTGTCATCGGCGATGACCGACTTGAGCAGATTCCGCTGATCATCTGTTTGGGAAGCAGCCACAGCAACATCATTGCTAATCAGGCTCAGGGTCAAACTTGCCTGAGCGGGGAAGTCCGGCCCTTCCACCTGTAGGCGAAGGAGGTAGGAGGGGCTGTCCGCCAATGTCTTGGGCGGCTCGACGTGAGCGATCAGCTCCCCGGTGTCTGCATCCAGCGTCCAGCGCCCCAATACGGCCGGATCACCCGAGGAGGGTTCAGCGACCAGGGTGACCGCGTTGCCAGTGCCGCTGAGTGCGACCGTCAGCAATCGAACCACAGCACTGTGGATGCGCGCAGCGTTCTCTGCGCCCTCATCAAAGAGCATGCCGGCAGCGAAGCGGCGCGCGGTCAATGCCGTCTCCTGCGTTGAGCCGGTGTCCCGGAGCAGGATCGGCAGCACAACAATGTGCGCAGCCGAGGCCAGCAGCTGCTCGGTTGCCCGTGCCGATGCTTCGATGACGCCAGCGATCGCCTCGTCTGCGGCTGCGATTGCTGCGCGCGCGACAGTGCGGCGCTGGGCGGCGGACATCGCGTTTACATGGGCGCGCCGTCCCTCCAGGAGCGCCTTTCGCCTGAGGTCGTTCCTGTTCTCGGTGATGTGCTTCATCTGCTCCACGGCGGCATCGCGCTCAAGGGCGATCTGCTGCGCCTGGGCCGCAGCCTGCGTCCATCCATCATGAAGCTGATCGCGTTCTGCGCTCAGACGCTGGATCTCGACGGCTCCAGCTTCAGCCTTCGCCTCAACTTCGATGGCCAAAGTGCGAAAATGATTGAAATCGCGGATGGTCTGCACATGAGCCGCGACATCCTTCTTGTGATCCTCGTGGTATTGGTTGGCGATCCTCTCCCACTCCTGACTCAGCCGATGCGCCTTCAACCACTCGTTGTAGTTGTGAGTCGCCAGATCAGTTGCCTGCTGCGCTGAGCGAGCCTGAGCGACGCCGCCGATAGCACTGGCAAGCGCTCCGAACGCGGCGCCACCCACTGCTTGCTCGTTTCGATATCGACTCATTTATTCACTCTCATTTGACGGCGTAGATGCATCCGTGTTGGATTGTTTGCCGTAGGCAGAAAATCTGCAAGCGGCCATGTTGCGCGGGCTCAAGCCCTCAGGTAAGCTCACAATAATATTAGCGCAACGATACATCCAAACGCTATTGTAGAAATCTACAATGACTCAGTATTTGCAAACAGCTCGAGGGGGCTAAAGATGGCAAATGCAGCAGAGACGGGAGGGCAGTCGATTCAGATTGGCCAGTCTTTTCCCGCAGTGGGGGGCTTCCGAGACGCGTTCATCCGTGAGCACCACTTCGCACGGGATATCGGTCGTCGGGTATACGGTGTGGTTTCCGGCCCAGACCACCTGTACTTCCGGGCTGAGCTGAGGGCGACCTACTACCTGGGAGCAATGAGTGCCCTTGAGTTCAGGCCGATCGGGCGCGGGCCGTGGACGCGGCGCCAGGATATTGATGATCCCGTGTGGGGCGAGCACTCTGACCGCTTGAATGCCGCCATTCTGAGTGGCCGGGTGAAGGTCTATATGACGCCGGTTGGCGACCACCGCGGGTACCGCCCGGAACGTGACACCCGTATCAGCCTTGGTCGGCGCGGCACTCCAATCACGATACCGCTGCGGCGCGAGGTAATCGCATGGCACCGCTCGCAGTCCACATTTTTGCGATACCAATATCGACTTCCGAAGACCCACCCGGGGATGCTGAGCGCGCTGCCGTGAGCCGAGAGTGCAGAAGATTGGGTTCGATGCGGGCAAGAGAGATCGCTGTGGCGGTCTCTTTTTTTATGCTCGGCGGGGTCATCAGCGAAGGAGGTGTCTACCTGCGCATTGCCTCTGTGGACAGCGCTCGTGAGCAGATGGAGAGCTCCGACTCTGCGCTGGCCATCAGGGTCATGGACTCAGCGCCTCATAGGATTGAGGCATTCAGACACGCGGGCTTCCTCGAAGCACGCCCTGCCCCGCAGCAGTTGACAGAACAGTCGATCAACCAGCTGCTGTTTGGGCACCTGCATAGTTCGGCTGACTGGGACGATTCGGTGGTACCGGCCTCTCAGAGTGTCCTCGCTTATCTGGTGTGGAGCGCGCGCAGTGGCCAGGCGATCACGCCGGAGGAGTCGCTCGCACTCGGGGTTATCTTGGGGGCGGATCATGTTCGCCGGGACGACTACCGTGCGCTGATCCGGGAGGCATCCACTCCGATCAGCAGCAGTGTCTCGCAGATGCTGGGCCAGACACCCTGATTCGCATTCGCTGTTCTTTCATATATGCTTGCTTAACAGTAGTGTGTTGAGGCATTATTTATGATCGCGTCCGCTGAATATCTCCAGATCCGTGACCGGATCAGGGCACTCTCGACCATCAAGCAGGCCAACGCCGCAAAGTGGATCTCCCTGGTCGACAAGGATCTGGCCGCCGCGCGTCGCGCACTGATGGCGCGCTACTCGGAGGGCCGGGATCAGATGATGCTGAACCGTCTTCCCGAGATCCGATCGTTCCGCGCAGGTCGATCCGTTTTGGGTTACGAGGATCTGACAGAGTCATCCCAGAGATTGTTGTCCTCCGTTCTTGGCGACTCGGATGCAGACGAGTCCTTGGCGATCCGCCTGGGCGCCGTCATCCAGATTGGAGACCGAATCCTGGCGCAATGGGAAGCGCATGGGCGCCTAGTTGATCACCGGGCTCTGGACGACTGCGGGTGGGCCACGATCCGCGACGAGGATGCGGGTGAGTTCGAGGGCTACGGATGGTTTGACCCTGAGAACCAAGAGCTCGAGCTGGTCACCGATCACTCTCCCCTGCCCCTCTGGAAACTCGATGCGGTTGAGCGAATCATTCGGCTTAGCGCTCCAGCGAAGAGCGCCGAGCAACCAATGATGTTCTCCGGTGATCACACCGATTTCTTCGATGATCCCGAGACGGACAATCCGCTAAGGGTTGCCGTCGCAACGCTCAACGAGCTGCGATCTGAGGCCAGGATCAGTCGCCTGAGCGAGGAATCAGATGTTGAGTCCATCGGCGAGGCCAGGTCGCAGGTAGAGCAGGCGGCTCAAGAGCTTCAGTTCACCGAACGACAGCTCGCCGCCGCTGAGCAGGCAAGGGATGCGGCCCGCTCTGCCCTGCGCGAGGCCCGTACCCAAGAGGCGATCATCCGCATCGGCATCAGGGAGGCGCAGCTCATCTACTGTCCAGCCCTCGAGGCGGTATTCCGCTTCAACTATGGCAGCCGCTGGGGCGCCGACTCTGTTGAGCCCCAACTGACCCGGTATGCGGAACAGCAGGGGGTGATTTCAGAGCGCCGGGTTTACGACAATGATGAGACCAGCATCCTCATGCTCTCGGTTCGGGACGGATCGGCGGTGTTGGGCGCCGACGGCGAATCTGCGGCCGCCCTGCTCGCCAGGGCGCGTGCCGAGGCACGAGCCGCCCCCAATGACGGGCTCGGCCCATGAGCGCTAAGGCTGCGTTGGCTGATGCGCTGGCGGTGGTCAAGCTCAGCGAGCAACACCGGGTGCTCACCCGTGTTCCGAGCCCCGCGGGTCTGTCTGCCCTGGGCATCCCCAACGGCGTGACGGGTGTGGCGATCGATGTTGAGGGCACCGGACTGGATCTGGACCGCAGCAAGGTCATCGAGGTCGGAGCGGTGCGCTTCACCACGGAGGACGCCAAGCTCGTCTTGCTAGATGAATACGAGGGGCTGCAGGATCCGGGCGAGCCGCTCACAGATGAGGTGATCGCGGTCACCGGCATCAGGGATGAGTCACTGGCCGGGCAGCAGATCGATGCCGCTCGCCTGCAACAGGTCGTCGAGGGGGCTGACTTCGTGATCGCGCACAACGCCGCTTATGACCGCCAGATGCTGGAGCGGGCTTTCCCTGGATTGTTCGAGGATCTCGATTTTGCGTGCTCGTTTCGTGATGTTCGCTACCCGGAGTTCGGCATCTACGGGGGCGGAAAGCTGGAGATGCTGGCGTTGTCGAGATCGATGTTCTACGACGCTCACCGGGCACTTGATGATGCCAAGGCAACCCTCTCGATCATGGCCTCCATCGATGATGGGGAGGCGCGCTCCGCGTTGAGCGTTCTTGAGCTCGCATCGCGCTCAAAGAGCTTTCGTCTCGCGGCCGCCAAAGCGCCGTTTGAGTCAAAGGATGACCTTAAGCGGGCTGGGTTCCGCTGGGATGGCGAGAAGAAGTGGTGGCACGTTGACGCGCCCACCATCAGCAGTCTGGCTGAGCGTGTCCGCTGGCTTGCTGACAAGGTCTACATGGCCGTTGGGGACATCGAGCTGCCGGTCGCGCAGATCACTGCGATGGATCGATACAGCGTGAGAGAGCCGCTGATTGCGTTCCGCTTGCACAAGTTTCGCCGTCGACCAGAGTCGGCGGTCACTAGCGATGGTCCGGGCCTCTAACGGGGATGCACATGAACGATCTATTACCTGTCTCGAAACGTGCGGCGATGACGCCGTTCTTCCCGCGAATCCCCGACAACGTCGACCAGGCATCGACCCTCTTCGACTTCCTCCAGCAGATTGCCGGAACCGAGTCGGGCGCCAAACGATGCCGCGATCTCGCCGCAGCGGGGCTCTTGCAGCCTCGTCCTGAGTTCACCGAAATGACACTACGATCACTCGCGGGGAGGATCACGGAGAACGCGGTGGCGATCAATCGAACCGTTCTGGGTGCCGACAAGGTCGGAGCGCCAACCGCCGTGAGGCTGCCGCCTTCCGTTCAGGGGCGACTAGCTCCCATGCGATTCGCGCTTTTGTCGATGGGGACCCAGGACAGTGATACCGCCGAGTATTACGGGTGTTCCGAGGTGCGCGGCGGTCGCCGATCGATTTATTGCGGGCCATTGCCTGAGGTGGCCATTCTGTTCGAGCGTTCAGGGGCGTTCCACCATGCGATCTCCTTTGGGTCGACGGCTTCGGTCTTGCGTGAGATGGACCGACGAGAGCGTGGCCTCGGGCCAGCATCGCCATCCGTTGCCCGGCACGTAACGATCGCGGTGAGGCCTTCGGTTGACCGTCTGAACGCATGCCTCGACCAGTGGAGCGAACGATGGGCTTTGGAGCCGGAGTTCGAGGGCCTTTCGTTCAACGGCACCATCCGGACACCCGTGAAGCGTTGGGAGGGCGACTCAACTCTGATGCTCGCCTCCGCATTCGCCGACAAATCGGATATTGGCCGACTGAGCGATCTGATCTCCATCTTCGGTAAAACGATCAGCGACGAGCATATCGAGCTGGGGCTCACGCACGGGGCGGCACTCATCCGTGTGTCCGCCATCGAGCACGCCGTCAGGCTCACCGATTCGCAGTTCGAGCGCGCGGCAAGCGACCGAGATCCGGTTGTGCGTGAAGCGGTCGCGCTTCGCAAAGACTGGCGCCCCACCCTGTCGCAGTTTGATCGCGGACTTGTCGATGAAGTCGACTATGTCCGTGAGGCGTTTGAATCCCGTGGAGATGTGGCCCAGCAGGAGATGAGGGCGACCGAAAGCGCGGGCTTGCAGCCGTAAACACCTGGTTCACACGCGTCGTTCCATTGAGCCAAGGGCGGCCTGACTCAAGGGCGATCAGCGAAACGCTACGGCTTTCTCTGCGTCAAGAGCCGTCTCACGCCATGGAGCACGGGGACGATCAACGTCACCCCGCCCCACAGCAGAAATCCGATGTCAGTATCCCCATGAGCCGGGGATCCATGCAGGTGTGTGGCGGCGATGGCAATAAGTGCGCCGACAAAACAGGCGCGAACCGTCGCCGTCGCCAGCCTGTCGATCGGGTGCGGTTCCTGCGCGCTCACTTTCTGGGCACCTGCTCATCCCTCCCCGCTCGCTGCAGCTTGGCGGCAGCGACCAGCGAGGCCTCCAGCGTGCTGATGTGCGAGCGCAGAGAGGCGATAAGCGACTCGGACTGAGCAATGCTCGCCTGCGCCGCTTGCTGTGCGGCCTCTGAGGCAACCTGCTGAGCACGGCTCTCTGCCGCGATGGCTGCCAGCCTGACCTCGGCCTCATGCTGCGCCGCACGTGCTGCTTGGGCCTCGACACGGAGGGCATCCGATCTTTGCTTCCAGGCTGAGGCAGTGCGATCCATCTCAGCCTTGTGCTCGCGCGCCTGGGCATCGAGGCCGCGGGCGCGTTCCTGAGCATCTGCCGAGATCTGGTCGGATAGGCGATCGCTTCGTTGACGTTCGGCCTTGATCTCGACGGACATCTCGGCGATACGGCGACTAAAGAAGGCCTCCTGCCCCATGCAGCGCGCCTGCTCGTCGGCGATCTGCTGGCGATGCCTCTCGGACACTGAGGCCGCTTGCCTCTCTTGGGCCACGGCATGACGACGCACGAGCCGCTGATAGCGACGCAATGTTCTCATGAGATGTTGAGCGCGATAGGTACTCGCAGCGAGCTCCTCTGCCGTGCTCGCAAGCCGCCCTGTGAGCTGCTCATGATCACGGCGAAGATCATCAATCTGCGACAGCGCGTCATTGAGCTGGGTGACCATCTCTCGCTGCTTTCTGGCCAGCTCGTGTCGGTGCTCATCCCATCGAGCGTTTGCCTGCTTGACCGATGCGGCCCAAAGATCGCGTGCGGCCTCCATCAGTCCTGCCGGCATATCGCTGGCATCGGCTCGCTGGTGGAATGTGGCCCCCAGCTCTGTGTACACCGCTCGGAGGTGCTTGAGGATCGTGCTGGGGTTGCCCCGCCCTAGCGCAGCCCTGATCTTGGCCTCGCTCGGGTACTGGCCAGCGGCGAGGATGCGAATCGCACAATCTCGCACCTCCTCGTAGGTCATCCACCCCTGCCGCGCGACCGATGCTCGGTCCGCCGGGCCTTCGCCTGCTTGGGTGATAGGCATGTCGCCATCGTTGAGGTCAGCCATATAGCGCTCCGATGGCGCAAGCGGCCGACATCACGGCAGCGATGGTGAGGATCGCTGGCCGAAGCACAGCGGAGAAGCGGCCTATCGGCCCAAAGATGAGGGGCGGGGCGGCAATGCCAACAAGCAGAAGTGCTCCGAACCAGGCCGCGAGTAAAGCGAGTCCGTGGGTCGTGAACCATGTGATGAGGATGCCGAGTGCGATGTCCAGGCCAATTAGGATCTCCGTCATGGCCCTAGCTCACCGGTCCAGCGGGTGTGACCAAAGGCAACACAAGGTCGATCAGAAATCCCAGCACGGCCACGTTGTAGGCAACGGGGTCATAGAAGATGGCGGTCAGGATGAGCAGGACCGCCAGGCTTGCGGGCACCAGCACCAGCACCTTGACGTCCTCACGCGTTGGCGAGCTCAGCATCTTGATAAGCCCTCGCTCCTTCTCGGGCGGCCTTGTATCGGTGGGATCTCGGTCTGTCATCCGCGTTGCGCCTTCTTTAGCTGCGTTGATCTTCCATCTGTGGTCGCATCATTCATAGATGGCGCTGCATACGTTTGTTTCGCTATTGTTATGCGTAGTGTAGGTCTGCGAATCCGCTACGGCAATCATCATTTATGCACGATAACGATCCTTATCAGGCAGAAATTGTGCGGTGTGGGGGCGCGCGAATCGGCTGCTCCTGCTTAAGCTGCAAAAGGCCGATCGGAAGTGATCCATGTTCATAATCGCCGCCAGATGATCAGAAACCTGTTCTCCCTCCTGACCTTCGCAGTCCCGTACTCGGTGTCCCAAAGCGGATCTGAGACTGCGCTGCTCTGGCTGCTGGGCGCCGGCATCGTCTTCTCGGTGCTGCGACCGATGAGAACCGGCCGAGACCTTTGGGCTGCGTTCTTTTTGGGGGCCACCCTCTCGGCGGCAGGCTTCTGGGCCATCGAGCAGCAACCCCATGGGCTCTCAGGCATCGCTGGCGCCTCTGCTGTTGCCATCGGCGTGCTCAGCAGGCTGGCTGTCGTCGTCGCGTTTAAGGTGAACGAGGTGCCTTGGCTTGCGAACCTCATCCAAGGCAAGCCTCTCAACAAGCCGTTCGACTAACCGGCATTCATGAGCAGGAGCCCCATTGTGGGGTGCAGCTTCTGAACTCTTAACCCTACCGTTCTGCTCTTAGCTCGATGACCGGGCGCGCGACGGCCTCCATCATGGTGAGTCGTTCTCGCAGAGCTCTGAGCTGCGCAAAGAACTCGTCTTCACCCAGGTTCTGTGACATCAACCGAACGAACCCGTTGCTTGCGCCGGTCGAGATGCGCCCGATGTCGTTGGCCAGCATGTTGCCGATGCCGATGGAGCGGCGGGACTCTCCGTACACGACCTCCCAGGCGAGCATCTCAGCGCCTGAGGGGATCTCTCCCGTGGCAGCGCGCGTTTCATCAGATTTGATATGGCCCATCAATTTGGTTCGCTGATCAGGCTGGGGAGTCCGGACCTTAACTCGCCTCAGTCTCAATCAGTGAGACTCTCCCGGATCAGGGGCCCAGTGACGGACTCTCGTGATCGGTGAGTGAATGCCTAGATCCGTTGATCAGCGAAAGTACGTCCGTGGCCACCGAGTCGGCGACCCAACCCGCGCCATCCTTATGCTCTCGCATCACCAGATGTGCAGGCCCAACGCCCGCGGTCAGGCGCTCCAGCAGCCTGCCAAGTCGGGCCGACTCCTCTGCGGTCTCGTTGCGACCGATCTGCTCATAGCTGGCGGCCATGTCGGGTCGGCTCAGAAGGTAGTCCGCGGTGGACCAATGCGCGGTCAGCGAGCTGATCATCATCCGAAGCGGCTCGCGCATCTCCGACTTCGCGTAGAGCATCCCCAATATCGGCGGGCTGTCCGTGACGATCACCCGCACCCTGCCCTCGAGGTGTTGTTCGCGCCTGATCTGCTCGGCGGTGGTCAGGATCTGGTGATCCGGATCGAGCCTGCCCGCCCAGAGGAGCTCCTTGGCGTACTCCTGAACCATCTCGGTGGGCACTCCCGCGAGCTTGAGCTTTGCGGTCACCAGATGAGCGATCACGGACTTACCCACGCCCGGGGGGCCCATGAGATGGACGTGTAGCGAACCTTTCGCGGCATCAAAGTTTGGGTGCAGCGGCATTGCGAGGCCTCCCTCCGGGTGTCGCCTGATCTGATCCGGCCATCGGGCTGCACCGCATATTGCTTACAAAGTGTCCGATAAAGACTACACGCCTGCTTGGAGACCAATCACCATGAAAAGCCTAAACCGCGTTGCATATTCTCTGGTCGATTCGCTGACAAATCCCGTGAACGTAGTTTTGTCAGGAGCCCTGGTGCTGATGGTGGTCGTCACGCCTCTGGTCTCTTGATGCGGGATACCCGCAACTAACGAGTTATCGTCGATCTGGTTTTGTTGCTTGATTGCTCTACATTAGTATGTTGAGCAGTTATTAACAATCAGGAACCAGACATGACGCAGTCCATGTGCTTCGAGGAATGGGGGGACGCCTACAAGCCCACCGGGAATCCAGAATCGGAAAGTGGACCAATGGTCGGGGATCATCCGAGGCTACTGTCGCCGTGGAGCGATAGGGACCGGGCCATAATCGATGCTGCGCTTGCGACGACGCCCGATCGCCTGTGGACGCTTGTCGAGGTCGATGGGCAGCGACTGGTCATTGACGGCTTCGCATACGTGAACCGTGAAGGTTACTTTGTCACCGAGAAACCCTGCCCTCCTGAGCTGCAGGGGCAATTCGAGGTAACGATCGATGGGCTGGATTCTGACCAGGGGTTCTCCCCGCAGTGAGTGATCTCGTGAAGCGCTTTGGCATGAACCAGCTCGGGCGAGATCTTGTGATCGGAGATCTGCACGGCTGCATGGGGCAGCTAAGCTGTGCATTGGAGGGCGCCGGCTTCGATGATTCCCGCGATCGACTCTTCTCGGTCGGGGACCTGGTGGACAGGGGCGAGGACTCGCTCGGCGCATCCGATCTACTGATCAAGCCATGGTTTCACGCAGTGCGAGGCAATCATGAGCAGATGTGGATCGATGCGTACGCTGATGGCCAGCCAACGCAGAGGGCCCTCGACGCTTACTGCAAGCGCAATGACCGCGACTGGTGGGTTCATCTGGATGAGGTACAGCGACAGAGTCTCATTGAGCGATACCGGGCAATGCCGATCGCCATTGAGATCGAGACCGCCAGAGGTATGGTTGGTCTTGTTCATGCGGAGGTGCCCATCGGGGTCAATTGGCCCGCTTTTGTGTCATCGCTGAGCAGTGATTTGGATCGATACCTGGAGCGCGCACTCTGGTCGCGTACCCGATTCAACAATGGGGACTCGTTTGGAGTGAGGGGGATCGACCGGGTGTTCGTCGGACATAACATCACGCCCTCGCCGCTCTTCTGCGGGAACGTCCTGTGCATCGACACCGGAGCGATGATCGCCTCACCGGGCAGTGAGGATTTTGGTCCGTTCGGACTCACGCTGGTCAACGTCTGCGCAGCCGGCTCAGTGATCCGGGATAGCCCGCGATCCGTGGCGGCATTGCAAGCTGCCTGCGGCCTGTTTTCATCAGAAACAGTTGATCACAAGGATCTGGACCTTGGTCCGGATGCCTACGAGGATGCGCCATTCGATGACGCGGAGCTCTCCATCTAGTGGCGGGTGGCGCTGCGCCCACCGAGATTCTTGCCGCCGTCCTTCGCGGGATTGGATACATGCTGTTCTGTGTGGCTCTGGGCGGCATCCTTTTTGCTGGCGCGTTGGCAACGGCGCTGTACGCGCTTGTGCAGGCGGCCTTGCACATGGCAGCGTATATCGACGCCGCCCTTCTTGAGGAGCTAGACGCACTGCTGAGCGCTCAGCGAGCTGGATGGCGCCGAGATCTCAACTTTCTTGGCGCGCTTCTGATTCCATACTGGGTGCTATTGTTGTTCGTTACGGGGCGAAGTGCCTTGAGGTGATTCTCAGAGAACCAAATGTCGGAACTGATCCCCTACGCGATTGGCCCCTCGAATGAGGCGGTACATATCAGTGAGGTCACCTTAACCGGCCTTGGGTGCCGTTGCCGTTGCCCGGTTTGCAATGCCGCGCTGGAAGCCGTAAACGTGAGAACCCGGTCCCGTTGCCTCATTTTCGTCACTATCAGGTGCTGTCGACCAGCGCCTGTGGCGCCGGCATCGTGCATCTGGGGATAGACCGCATGCTGGCCGAGCTGACCCACATGGCCTTGCCAGTATCCATCCATGACCTTGGCGGAGACTTTGGATCGCGCGATCCAGTCTTGGCCAGCCGCGCAGCCAGGGTCGACGACGACCTGGTTGAGATCATGCGGTGGCGCAGCCTCTCGGATGAGAGGTTGTCTGCGCTCAAGGAATCGATCACTGATGCCCATAGCATCGGCCGGGACGCTGAGATAAAAAACATAATCAGGTAACGGCAAGCCACCCCAAAAAATGTGGACGCGATCCGGTCAGCGCAACTACAATGTTCAACACCGTTCAACATTGAGGCTCCGCAATGGACGTCATCCTGCGCAAATACGGCAACAGCACCGTCGCCGTGATCCCGCCGCCCGTACTCCGCGACATCGGCATCGCCGCCGGACAAACCATGACGCTCGACACCACGGCAGACGGCAAAATCATCCTCACCCGCAAGCACAAATACACGCTGGCGGAGCTGATGGCCCAATGCGACCTCACCGCCCCTCGCGCGCCGGACCCTTGGGATGACGCCCCGCCCGTTGGCGGAGAACTGCTGTAGTGGCGGCGACCCCACCGTCGGCCATGAGCAGCGGGGAACACGCCCCGTTCTGGTGCTGACACCGCGCGCCTTCAACGCATCCGGCGACGTTCTCGTCGCACCCGTCACCCAGGGCGGCACCCATTCACGGATGGCAGGGTTCGCCATCACCCTGTCGGGCAGCGGCTGCAAGACGCAAGGCGTCGTCGAACTCAACAAGATGCGGATGATGGACCTGAGCGCGCGCAAGGCGCGCAAGATCGAACGCGCCGGGCAGATCATTATCGACGACGCCCTGCTGCGGTTGGCGACCCTGCTGGAATGAAGTCCACAAAACCTACTGCTCAGCCCGTGCCGGTGGCGATCAACCTGGAGAAGCCCCTGTCGCCTCCGCCCTAGCCTCTGGCCGTCCTGGTCTCGGGTGAGATCTCGCAGACCTCGATCAGCCTGGCCCTTGCGATGGCAACCGCCTCCATGCTGAGGGGAATTCCATGGGTATCGCGTTGAGCTCTGTTGATCTCATAGGCGAATCTGAAATTGCGGATCTGCGCGGCACGGCGATGGGTTCCAGAGCTCTCTGCATGGGCGCACGCTTGATAGAGGGCGCTGTCGGAGATTGCATGAGCCGGGCTGGGCGTGATCGCCAGGCCGGCGAAGATCAAGGCGATACCGATGATCAGATCATGAAGACGTTGCAGTACTGGCATTCTCGTCGTTTGCCTCCGGATCGAACTCGAAGTCATCGAGGATCAGGTTCAGGGCAGACCCGCCCAGTGGAAACAGATCGCTGACGAGGTGTTCCATCGTGGACTTGGCGACGACGCCGGGCCCCACCCGCGCACAAATAGCCTGCCGTCCGTTGATTTCACGAATAAGAACGATGGGACCGCTTCTCGCATCGGCGGGGGTGCGAACCAGCGCCAGGTTGCCCGCCTCGGGCGCGCGCTCCCACGTCAGGCGGTGATCGATGAACGGCATGGCAATAAGGTCCCAATCATCAGCCCGAGACCCTGCCGCGATCGCCCTCGCATCATGTGCATCCCGGGCCTCGATGATCCGCCAGAACCAGCCGTTGTGCCCCGACCGCTGCGGCGTGATGAAGTCGCCTAGCAGTGCTTTGTCGGTATCCACGGGCGCGCTAAGCAGGTGCCCCTCCATCACTGCCACGCGGGCGGCGAGCGCGATCTCTGCGAGTGCGTCTGTCGCTGAGAGTGCATGAGCCTGCGCGATATAGAGATTCAAGTGCCGATGAGTCGGCGCAGCTCTCTTGGCCGCAAGCAGCATCGCGTCGATGGAATCGATGAGTGCCGACACTGGGCTCGGTCCCGAGCGTTCTGAGGCGCCTCGTAGGTACGCGCTTGCGATCAGGCTCTTGAACATCTCATCGGGCATGGAAACGCAGCCTTCGGGCTGGTCAGGAAATTCCGAGGCGATGAACGACTGCAAGCGGACCTTCATCAGCGCCTCAGTGATGACCTGTTGCTGCTTGTCGCTATCTGACATTCGCTTCCCGCACTGTCTGGATTGATCTTTAGTATCGGTGCATACTCATGTTGCGCAACCCTGAACGGTGGTAATCGGCGGAAATCTGTGTTCCGCCATTCATCTGCAACCAAAGGCGAATCGATGGTCCGCGTGACGATGATCACTCGACGGGATCGGATGCCAACGATCCACCGGGTCACCGGCTTTAGTGCTGGGGATCTCCGCCTGTCCACGATCCCGCATAACTGGACGCGCATGGTCGGCACCCAGGCCAGCGCCTCGGGCTTCGCGCTTGAGGATGGCGCGCACGTCGTCAGCGACCCGACATGGTCTTCAAGGCCGGTGTCTAATTACATCGATGTTCAGCAGGACATTCTCTTCGAGATGGATAACGCGAGCTTTATGGCCTGGACGGATGCCCGCTTCACCCCTGGGGCCACCCGACCCGAGCTGGTGGATGTCTGCACGGGGGTCGGATCGCTCATCGAGTGCGCGCTCTCCGCGGTGGCCGCGCCGAAGAACATCAGGGTTGACGGGGCGTGGGCGCGACCGTGGCTCACTGTTGACCTGAGGCAGGCCATCAGGTCGGGCGACCAGACGGCCATGCGCCTTCGCTATCAGGCATCTCTCAGGCACCGAGTCATCGAGGCTGACACCCTGGCCGAGCTGCACGCGCTCATCGAGGCGGCTGGCGTCGAGGATGCAGATCGCCGGGAGGCAGCAGACAAGGCACTGGCGTTGGCGGCTGCATCTGGGCTGCCTCCTCTGAGCGGC
>MAAC01015524.1_pt1 | contig 21287 bp, 21 predicted proteins | sample 1115981 | NCBI WGS metagenome assembly MAAC01 (sample SAMN04961126, study PRJNA320927) | seawater metagenome | isolation source: sample BD02T64 sea water enriched with oil for 64 days | place: USA:Gulf of Mexico | collected 2013-07-27
ATGCTTTTTTCTTGTATGTCGCCATTTCGCTAAAAAATTAGTAGGCGCAAAAATAGTTTTTTTAATTGGATTTTAAAAATGGATAATTCGCTAAATTTTCAATAATTTGCGATTTCTTAGTTCTGACAAACGATATTTATGTATTTGAAAAAAATTTCTTTAGTGAATTTTAAAAATATTATTTCTCAAACATTTGATTTTCAAGAGAAAATAAATTGTTTTGTAGGGGATAATGGCGTTGGAAAAACAAATATTTTAGATGCAATTTATTATTTGTCTTTCACAAAAAGTTACTTTAATCCGGTTGCATTGCAAAATATTAGACATGGAGAAGAGTTTTTTATGATAGAAGGAAGCTATATTTTAGAAAATAGAGAAGAAAAAATCGTTTGTAGTTTAAAAAAAGGGCAGAAAAAAGTTTTAAAACGGAATGATAAAGCATACAATAAGTTTTCTGAACATATTGGGCAATTACCACTCGTTATTATTTCTCCTGCGGATAGAGATTTAATTGTGGAAGGAAGTGATACCAGAAGAAAATTTATTGATGGTGTTATTTCTCAACAGGACAAAGAATACTTGCAGAGCTTAATTCAGTATAATAAGGTAATAAGTCAGCGTAATGCCTTGTTAAAGTATTTTGCTGCGAATAGAGCTTTTGATGCACTGAACTTAAAAATCTATGACGATCAAATGATTTCTTTAGGAGCTATTATTTATTCTAAGAGAAAAGCATTTTTAGAAAAATTTACACCTATCTTTAATAAAAAGTATCAAACCATTTCTAATGATAAAGAATCTGTTGACTTGGTCTATAAAAGCCAATTGCATACTATGTCTTTTGAAGACTTGTTAAAAAATAACTTGGAGAGGGATAAAATATTGCAATATACTTCTGTCGGAATTCATAAAGACGATTTGAGTTTTGATATTGGAGAATACCCAATTAAAAAATTTGGTTCTCAAGGACAACAAAAATCATATTTGATAGCACTAAAGTTGGCCCAGTTTCAATTTATTAAAGAGCAATCTAATGTAGTGCCAATTTTATTGTTAGATGATGTTTTTGATAAGCTGGATGAGCATAGGGTATCTCAGATTATAGAACTGGTGAATAAAGATGAGTTTGGGCAAATATTTATCACAGACACACATGCAGAACGTACAGAAAACGTAATAAAACAAAGTAATAAACCCTACCAGATGTTTAAACTGTAGAGTTTCAAAGTAAAAAATATATTTTACCAAATACCAAATATTTAAAGATGTCAAAAAGAGAAAAAGAATCCCTTTCAATGAAAGATCTAATGGGCTCTTTTATAAAAGAGAACAATTTGTCTAAAGGAATGCAGAAGCTTGAAGTTGAAGAGATCTGGGCAAAGCTAATGGGGCAAGGAGTAGTGTCTTATACAGAGAAGATACAGTTACAGAATAAAACATTGGTTGTTTCTTTATCGTCTTCAGTTTTGCGAGAAGAATTGAGTTATGGTAAAGAAAAAATCATGAAAATGATGAATGAAGAACTAGGAGAGCAATTGATTAGTAAAGTGATGCTGGTGTAGTTTAATTGTCAATTACTGAATTTAAAATAAAAAAGCTCGTTGCAATTGCAACGAGCTTTTTATAGTTAAGCGTTTTATAGGGTAATCAATCCTTAAAACATATCTCTTCCTGAAAAGTGAAAAGCTCCTTCAATAGCAGCGTTTTCATCAGAATCAGAACCATGTACTGCATTTTCTCCAATAGAAGTAGCATATAATTTTCTGATTGTTCCTTCAGCAGCATCAGCTGGATTTGTAGCACCAATAAGAGCTCTAAAATCTTCAACTGCATTGTCTTTTTCTAAGATGGCAGCAACAATTGCTCCACGTGTCATGAATTCTACTAACTCTCCAAAAAATGGACGCTCGTTATGTACAGCGTAAAATGCTTCAGCATCAGCTTTCGTCATTTGAGTTAATTTCAAAGCTACAATTCTAAACCCTGCAGCGTTAATTTTTTCTAAGATTGCTCCGATGTGTCCGTTTTCAACGCCATCAGGCTTAATCATTGTAAATGTTCTATTTGTTGCCATTTCTAACCTTTAAAATTTTGTGCAAAAGTACAGTTTTATATGGTAACTACAAGTTAATTATAACTTTGTATGTGTTCTTGCTGTAAAACATTGTCTTTACCACGCATTTGCATCGTTATTTTTGTTGCTTTAAAATCGAATTTTAAGATTCCAAAACTCAATTCAGAAACAACCTTGCCAATTCTATCCGGATTTTCTTCTTCTTTAAAATCAGTATAAGCATGTGTTAATCCGCTAGAGGTAAAATCGACTAAAGGAAATGATACCCCTTCAATATTTGTTGATGAAAATTCAGAGATATGTCTATCTCCAGAGATTAATAACACTCCAGCTGCTTTTGAATCTTTAATTAGTTTTCTTAGTGTATCAACTTCGTGTGGAAAATTCCCCCAAGATTCATAACCATGTTTGTAAGATATATACTGAATGCTACTAACGATCACATTAAAATCTGCTTTAGAGCTATTCAATTCATTCGTTAACCAATTCCATTGTTGTTTTCCTAAAACTGTTCCCTCACCATACATATTAGGTTGATATCTTTTAGTAGAATCTGTTGCTTTTGTTAAACCTGTTCTAAAATAACGTGTATCTAAAACAATCACTTTAATACTTCCTTGGTTTGTTTTGTATACTTTGGAAGTGTAAACTCCTTCTTGGTTTCTTCTAGGATCACTTTTAGGAACTTTTAAAAAATCTAAAAATTGGTGTTGACTTTCTTTCTTTTTATGAAATTCAACTCCACCATCATTTAATCCATAGTCATGATCATCCCAGGTAGCTAGAACGTCTACAGAGTTTACAAACTCTTTATATCCTTTTTGTTTCCACTGCATTTCATAGTCTGCTCTTAATTTGGGCATACTATCTGTATCTGAATACACATTGTCTCCGCCCCAAATCCAAACTTTTGGATTATTTTTAGAGATCTCTGGCCATAAAATGTTTGCTACATATTGTTTGTTACAAGAACCAAAAGAGATTACAAATTCTTCATCCTTTTGAGTACAGCTAAAACAACTGAGAATAATAAATAGAAGGACTAGTTTTTTCATGTTTTCTTATGATTTTAACACAAATGTAGGATTAATTTCATTATGATTTATGTTATTAAATTGTATATTCGCAACTTATGGAGAAAGGACAATTGAGTAAGTTAAAAACGTTTTTATCAACACCTAAAAACATTGTAATAGTACCACATAGAAATCCAGATGGAGACGCTATGGGGTCTACATTGGCATTGTGTCAATATTTTAATTCTAAGGAGCATACGGCAACGGTTGTAGCTCCAAATGAATACCCAGAATTTTTACATTGGTTGCCAAATTCTAAGGACGTTATTTTGTTTGATAAGCAAAACAAACAAGCAAAGAGAGCCATTAACAATTCAGATATTATTTTCTTATTAGATTTTAATGCATTGCATAGAGTTGGAGATGATATGGCGAAAACTTTAGAAGGGTATGAGAATGATTTTGCAATGATAGATCATCACCAACAGCCAGATGATGTTGCTACGTATTTGTATTCTGATACATCTATTTGTTCTACAGCTCAAATGGTATATCATTTTTTAGAAATGTTAGACGATACTAAAAGTATCACTAAAGATATTGCGACGTGTATTTATACAGGGATAATGACAGATACAGGTTCTTTTAGATTTAGATCTACAACAAGTACAACGCATAAAATTGTAGGAGATTTAATTGACAAAGGAGCAGAGAATGATAAAATTCACAATCAGGTGTATGATGCAAATTCGTACAATAGATTGTTGTTATTAGGACAAGCCCTGACTAACTTAAAAGCGTTTCCAGAATATAAAACTGCTTTTATTACGTTATCTGAAGAAGAAAAAAAGAAATACGGATACCAAAAAGGAGATACTGAAGGTGTTGTGAATTACGCATTGTCTTTAAAAGATATTATTTTTGCTGCTATTTTTATTGAAGATGCAGAACAGAAAATTATCAAAATTTCTTTCCGTTCAAAAGGAGATTTCTCTGTGAATCAGTTTGCAAGAAAGTATTTTAACGGTGGAGGACATGATAATGCTTCTGGAGGGAAATCTGATTTGTCTTTAGAAGATACAGTGTCTTATTTCACATCATTATTGCCAAATTACAAAGTAGAATTACAACAGTCTTATGAAGAATAGTTTTTTTTTAATGGTGTGTGTGTGTGTGCTTTTTTCTTGTGCAGAGCAAGAGGCTAGAAGACCTGTTACGCAAAAGACAGCAACCATATTATCTGAAACGATACAACAGAAAAAAGAATTGATTTCAAGTGAAAACAAATTCATTGAAGATTATATTGCTAAAGATTCTATTAATACCTACATCACTTCGTCATTTGGATTTTGGTATTCTTATATTTCTAAGAAAGAAAACGAAATAAAATCACCAATAATAGGGGATGAGGTAGAATTGGAATATAACATTACAGATATATACAATGAAGTAATATATTCTAAAGAAGAATTAGGAATCAAAAAATACACGATTGATAAGGAAGATTTTATTCCGGGGTTACAAGAAGGTTTAAAGTTGATGAAAGTTGGAGAAACAATAACATTTGTAATTCCATCATACAGAGCATTTGGTTTAGTTGGAGATGAAAATAAAATAGGAATCAATCAAACAATAAAAAGTACAGTTACATTATTAAAAATTAAAGAAAATTAAAGAATGAAGACATTTAAATTTATTGCTATTGCTTTAGTAAGCTTGACAATTTTTTCTTGTAATACCAGTAGCGTTTCTAAAAAAAACCTGGAGACTAGAATTGACTCTGTGAGTTATGCTTTGGGAATGGATATGGCTTATAAGTTAAAATCTAATTTCGGAAAATTAGATACAGATTTATTTATTCAGGGATATGTTAATGGGATAGATTCTACAAGTTTATTACTAAACACTAAAGATTTAGAAATAATTACAGCTTATTATCAACAACGAAGAATGGATGCTATAAACAAAAAGTATGAGCAATCGTCTAAAGATTTAGAAGTTCAGTATGGACCAAATAAAGTTAGAGGAGAAGAGTTTATAGCCTATAACAAGTCAAAAAAAGGAATACTTTCTACAGAAAGCGGATTGCAATACCTGGTGCTTAAAGAAGGTAAAGGAGATAGCCCTATAGCAACTTCTAGAGTAAGAGTTCATTATACAGGAAAAATAATTAACGGAACTGTATTTGAAAGTTCAAGAAAGAACAACAAGCCTTCAGAATTTAATTTAAATCAAGTAATTAAAGGTTGGACTGAAGGGATTCAATTAATGAAACCGGGGTCAAAATTCCGCTTTTTTATCCCTCAACAATTGGCCTATGGTTCTACATATAAGAGTAACTTAATTCAACCATTTAGCGCATTAGTTTTTGATATAGAATTATTAGAAATAGTAAAAAAATAAAATAGTAAAAAACAATTATAATTATGAGATTATTCAAAACCCTTTTTGTGGCTGCCATTCTTTTAGTAGCATCATGTAAATCTGCAAAATATGCTGACTTAGATAAAGGATTGTATGCAGATATTGAAACCGATAAAGGAGATATTCTTTGTAAGTTGTATTTTGAAGATACGCCATTAACAATTGCAAGTTTTGTTTCTTTAGCAGAAGGGACAAACCCGAATGTTACCGATTCTGTAAAAGGAAAAAAGTTTTATGACGGATTAACTTTTCATAGAGTTCTAAAAGATTTTATGATTCAAGGTGGTGATCCATTAGCAAATGGAACCGGTGGACCAGGATATAAATTTGAAGATGAGTTTCCAAGAGATTCTTTAGGGAAGTTAAAACATTCTCATATTGGAGCAGGAGTTTTGTCTATGGCAAATGGGGGGCCAGGTTCAAATGGAAGTCAGTTTTTTATTACACATAAAGACACTCCTTGGTTAGACGGTAAGCATACTGTTTTCGGAAAAGTTGAATACGGTCAAAATGTAGTTGATTCTATAGCAAAAGGAGATATAATAAACCATATTAAATTTATTAGAATTGGCCGTAAAGCATCTAAGTTTGATGCAGCTAAAGTTTTTACAAAAGAGTTAAAGAACTCTGTAATAGCAAAACAAAAAAGATTAGACGATGCAAAGAAAGCTGAAGAAGTTAGATATAAGAAATATGTAGAAGATTGTAAAGTTTTTCAGGCAGATCAAGGAATTGCTAAAGCAACAAAGACAGATTCTGGTTTACATATTTTAACCTTGAAAAAAGGGAAAGGTAAAAAGTTTTCAGAAACTAAAGAAACAACAATCAACTATACAATTTCATTGGCAGATGGTAAGCTAATTCAAACAACAATAGGTAGAGCACCATTTAAATTTACATTAAGCAAACAACCGATGATTGCTGGAGTAAGAGAAGCAATTTTAAAAATGAGAGTAGGTGGTAAAGCACGTTTGTTTATCCCTTATTATTTAGGATATGGAGAAAGAGCATTTGGTCCTTTTCCAGCAAAATCTGATTTGGTATTCGAATTAGAAATTACGAAAGTAGGGAAGTAATAGATGTTTGATATTTTAATACAAAAAGACAAACAGTTACTAATCTATTTAAATAGTTTAGGAAGCGAACAATGGGATCCAATTTGGTTGTTTATAACCAATCAGTTAAACTGGGCGCCATTGTTCCTTTTAATCATCTTTTTAATATTCAAAAATTTTGGATGGAAAAAAGGAGGGTTTTTATTCTTGTTCTTAATCTTTATGGTCGCTTTTTCTGATCAGTTTACAAATCTAATACGAGGTATTTTCGAAAGGTTAAGACCTAACAATGATACAAGTATTAATCATGTATTAAGAACGTTAATTAGACCTCAGAGTTATAGCTTTACTTCTGGTCATGCAACAACTTCTATGACATTTTCTGTATTTATCTTTATGCTATTCAAAGAAAAATACAAGTACATAAAATATATATTTATATTTCCATTGGTTTTTGCATACAGTAGATTGTATTTAGGAGTGCATTTTCCGATTGATATTTTAACTGGAGCTACGGTTGGTAGTATTTTAGGATTTACATTTTTTAAAATCCATTCACTCCTTCAAAGAAAACTATTTAGTTAGTTTTTTTGTTGTTGTAGTATAAATACTTCGTGGCATTATAATATCCTCTAAGAAGGCTATCCATTTGTTTTGTAACAATTGGATGGTCTTTTTTTATGTCAGTTAAATCGCTACCATTAAAGTCGTATAAATTGGCCGAATTGGTAACTGTAGTCAATGTATAATAAAAATCATTCTGCAATAAACCAATTGCGGGTTCTCCATTTATTTTCTTATATAAAAAAGCAAAATCACTACCAGTAATAGAGTCTAAAGCATTAGAACCTAAGGTGTAATTTGTATAGTTGATTTTTGCTAAACTTGCAGCAGTAGGAACCAGGTCTACTAATTTTGTAAACTTAGAAATGACTTTAGCTTCAGTAAATTTTGGTGCATGAATAAAAAATGGAACATGATGCACAATCGTTCCCAATGCAGATTCTCCTTTATCTAAAAATCCTACAGGATTCATGGCAGTATTATGATCTCCAAAGAATAAGAAAATGGTATTGTCATAATACCCAGATTTTTTAGCGCGTTTTAAAAATGCATCAACATTAAAATCTAAATAGCGCAATGCGTTAATTTGAGCTACAGATTTAAAACCAGATTTTTGAAGTAACTCCTTAGATATCGCTTCTTCTTTTAAAGGTTTAAAACTTTTCTTTTGATCTGGAACCGTAAAAGGCATGTGGTTTGTAGCGGTTTGTATATAAGCAATAAAAGGTTTGTTTTGTTGATGTAGTTTTACCAATTCTTTGTCAGATTCCTTAAACAATTCGTAGTCATCAATGCCCCAAACATCTGCACGTTCTTCTTCTTCGTAGCTTCCTTCTTCAAAGATTTTTAAGTTATTGATGTTTGATTGAAATACTCCACGAATATTAGCCCAATTGGCACTTCCTCCTAAAAAATATAATTTTTCATAGCCGTTAAACTGATCAAAAATAATACGTTGATCTATTACCATTGGGTTTCTAGAAGCCGTTTTTACATTGTCTACATCTGGTAAACCAGTTATACTCGCAAAAACTGTAGCAGCTGTCCCCGCTTTATGTACATAGAAATTAGTAAAGTTGGCACTTTGCTTTAAAAGGCTATCCATTTTTGGAGTTGTATTGATAGGATTCCCATAATAACTCATTGGCGCTGTTCCTAAAGACTCTAACATAACAATAACCACATTTGGTTTTGCGGTAATAGAATCTGGTCTTACAACGCTTCTGGTAAAGTTTAAGGAATCTTTATCTAAATGTAATTGCTTGGCTACTGACGGATAATATTTTTTAGTTTTTTCTAAATCAAAACCAGTACTTCTAAACGCAAAGCTGTCGTAGAAATATAAAATAGGATTCAGTGCAAACTGGTTTACAGCTTGGTTTTTAGAAAAGAATGCTTGACTCCAACGTAATGGGTAGTGCGTAAAACTATTGTAGATTCCGAAAGCCAATACAAAAAACGGAATGATTATAAAAAAGGCTTTTTTCTTTTTAGAAATGGGAGCGGCTTCAATATTGAATTTTCCATAAACAAAGGCATTATATTTATAGATAATAAAACCAAGAACCAACAAACCAAACAATCCTTTATACACAGGGTAACTCTCAAATAGTACTTGTGTAGAAATTTTCAGATTGCTTAAAAAACGTAAGGATGCAGCATCTAATCGAATGTTTAAATACTCGTAATACCCAAAATCAAAAAGATAAAAAAGAGTGATTACCATGTACATAATCGTAAAGTACATGGTACTAATTCTCTTGTAAACCTTGTGTTTGAAAAAACGTTGATTCACAATGAAGAGTAGGAATGCAATAGGAAAAACTGCCAAAACTGCTAGCTTGATGTCAAAACGGATTCCCAAGCCAAAAGCTTGCTGGATTTCTGAAGTAGCAACCGAATCTAGTTGTGCAAAATAGGTGTAAAAAAGAACTCGAAATAACAGCGCATAGATAGTAAGTGAAAATATATTTACAAATAGGTATGTAATGTAATTAGGGATTCTTTGTTGCATTTGATCTTTTTAAAAGCTACAAAGATATTGATTTTTGTGTGACGAAAAGGCCAAATGTTTTTAAAGTGGTTTCGCTAACTATAAGGCATAAAAAGATGTGGCGTTTTTTCGCATTACTACTTTAAAGCTACTTAGGTTCTGACAGTTTCTCAAAGTCATTATTGGTTTAAAACGAATATTACAGTCTTCTAAAATCGGTCCCAGTTGGGTTTTGAAATATTTCGAGTTCAAATTCTGGAACTGCTGCAATTAGATGATCGAACATATCTGACATGATGCCTTCATAGACCTCCCATTCCTGTCGATTACTGAATGTGTATATTTCAATAGGAAGCCCTTTTTATGTAGGTAGTAATTGACGTATCATACAGGTCATATTAGGATTAATATCAGGGTTGTTTTTTACATAAGCTTCAGCGTATACCCTAAAAATACCAATGTTAGTCAAATGTCTTCCATTTATTAAAGAGGTTTTATCTATTTTATTTTCTTTATTGTATTTTTCAATTTTATGGCGTTTATCTACTATATACTCTTCTATTAATTGAAACTTTTTAAATTGTTCTAGCATTTCCTCTGTGCAGAATTTTATACTACTGATCTTAATATTTAAAGCCCGTTTTATCCTTCTACCCCCAGATTCTGACATTCCTCTCCAATTTTTGAAAGATTCTGAAATAAACGCATACGTTGGGATTGTGGTAATTGTTTTATCCCAGTTCTGTATCTTTATAGTAGCTAGGTTCATCTCAATAACATCACCATCTGCATCATATTTTGGCATGGAAACCCAATCATCCAATCGTATCATATCATTTGCAGAAAGTTGTATGCTTGCTACAAACCCCATAATAGTGTCTTTAAATATCAAAAGTAAAACAACGGTCATTGCTCCCAAAGCACTAAAAAAATATAATGGAGATTTATCCAGCAGAAATGATAGGATAATTATACCACCTGTAATGTAAATTCCGATTTTCGCTAATTGGAAATAGCTATCTAAAGGGTTGTCTTTAAATAATTTAGATTTTTCAGAATATTGCTTAAGAGTATTTAGGAAATTAATAATAACAACGATTAAAACGGTACTGATATAAGCATTTACCAATCTTAAAATATATGGAATAGCATTGGGGAAATCCTCAAAAATGTAAGGAATAGCTAAGTAAATTACAACAGCAGGAGCAATCTGAGAGAGCGTAATAAACACTTTATTCTCCACAAGAGCATCGTCCCAAACGTTTTTTGTTTTTTTGATTATTAATTCGATAAATCGGATAAGAATTTTTTTGATAATAAGGTTGGTGATATAAGAAAAGATAAAAAGAATACATAATAGTATCACTAATTTCAAATATAGGGCAGAAGTCTCTTCAACTCCAACTTCAATTAGCCAATCAGTAAGCCATTCCATCGATTTAGTGTTCATGTGTTTTTCCTTTAAAATAATTAAATAACGGTACTATTTCCTTGTTAGAACAATAAACAACAATAATGTGTTTTAAACAACAAAGACAGCTGCAAAAAGCAACTGCCAAAGTTTTAACAATAATAATAGGGGATATTATTGCTTCATTATCTTTCCTGTTTTTTTATGCACCAATTTCTCACCAACTAAGGCCATTCTTTGGCTTACTCTACCAGTATGATCTGGACCTATATAGAAAAGGAAACTTAGAACAGTATCATATTTTGGATGCTCTTTAGAGGTTTCCCAATAGGTGCAATTCCATGCTTCACGGCCTGTGTTTTTATAGTTGGAAATGTTTTTAATTCTCTTAGAATTATGAATAGGATGTTGACTTAATAAATCCAATGTTTTGCGTTTTATGTCACCGATTGTCGGGATTTTTGTACCTGGAGTTACCTCTTTTACATTTGGATATCCATCATCTGGGTTGCCTGTAGTCGATTTTTTAGCAGGGATGTTTTTCCATTGCTCTTGTGTTGTACTAGTTGTGTTGTTCGTGCTTTGTGTATAGCCTATACTTGTAATACAGATAGCAATACCTAAAAATAAATGTTTCATAAAATGTGTTTTGAGTTGGTTATAAATTATAGGTTAAACTAAATACGGCAAATCTTGGTTGAATAAAATATTGTGATGTACTTGTATAGTTTTGATGAAATGTATCTTGATTCATAGAAGTCGTATTCAAAATATTTGTTAGGCCTAATTTGTATTCCCATTTGCTATTTTTATTTTGATAGTTGATACTTGCATCCAAAAATGAATAGGTATTTAAAGCCGTATTTTTTGTTGCGTATTTGTAAAAGCTAAACTCAGATTTGAAAGAGAAATCTTTTAAGAAAATGGCCTCTATATTTACAAAAGGTTTGTCGGTTAAATACGTTGTTTCTCCAAAAGCATTGCTATATGTATTACTCGTTCTTTTATAACCAAGTTCAAAATTTGGTGCTTTTTTATAGTTGGTAAGTACACTTGCTGTATACGCTTGAATAAACGAATTTGAATTGTTTTGGAGTCCATTTACCATATTGTAATAATTGGCTTTCTCTATATGTGCTTTAAAATTGATATTGTATCTCTTAAAGGTTTTTCTCCAGTCAAAACTCATAGAAATCGTTTCGTCTTTAAGCAACGAATTTATAGGTGTTGCAATATTATTTATCTGTGTATACACGGTATTATTTTTGAGGCCGTTTTTTTTCTTAGTATAATTAATTCCTCCAAACACAGTTGTATTATTGAATAAACTAAAACTATAATAGCTAAGTCGATATTTTTCATACATTCCATTTTCTATAGCACTATTCCCTTTAAAAAGTGAGCTGTAATTGTTTAAAATATACCCTTCAGCAATTTTATCAATAGAAGCATAAACTGCCGTTTTTGCATAGGTAAAACGCAAACTTTCAGATTTTTGAAGCTGAATGTTGGCATAGAAATTTGGCAATAGCTGTGTAGTATTGACTGTTAAAACATCTCCTAATTGTTCGTTTTTTGTCTGATACTTATGAAGACTTAAGCCAGGGTTTAACATGAGTTTACCCAGCATTACTTTGTATTTTAAGCCAAAATATATATCCGAAAAATTATAATGAACGTCATTATTATTAAAAGCAGTATCAGTAAAATTAAAAGCGCTTTGATTGTCTAAGGTTTGAAATATTGATGAATCAAATTTCTGGCGACTTAAAGTACTTCCTAAAGTGAAAATAAGATTGTTCTTGTTATTGATTAGGTAGTAATAATCAAGCTTAGCATCCAATTTGTTGGTTTGTATTGTCTTATCTTGATTGATGGTATAATTTTCTTGGTTTGTATTGTATGGAAACAAACTAGAAAAAGGCAATACATTGTTAGACGGATTAACCCCTAAATCAATAAAAGAAGCATTGTAAAATGGATTTTCTTTTTCGATAAGATGTTGAAATCTCCCCGATACTATATGAGTTGGATTGATTGTGTAGTAGAGGTTTGCTTTCTGTTTTATAGAAAATGGATCGTTATTCATAGTTGTATGAATTGTATTTTCTATGTTAGAAAAACGAGAGTTTAAAAATCCGAGTTCATCTTGTTTTGAAACCTTTAAAAAGACGTCATAATCTAATTGAAAATTAGCATGAGGTTTATAAGAAGAGCTAAATTTTGCCAAACCAATTTTATTGTTTTGAAAAGTTTTTTTATCTGTTTGTGCAATTAAATCATCACTAGAATAATTTGTGGTTGATTTTTCTAGGAAATCGACCTCCGTTTTAGAAAAAATTAAAAAACCATTCAACCCCCATGTTTTTTTTGGTACATAACTAAAATTTAGGGCTCCAAACTTTGAGTTTATTTTATTGGCTTTGTTATTTTTTAATAAAGACAAACCTAAACTATTAGAAGATAAATTATAGGAAGTTCCAGATCCTGTCAAACCTTTATTTAAGCCTCCAGTAAAATTCATATAGTCATGAAACGTAAATGGAATCTCACCAATATTATTAAAGTCTGTTAGTATATTGATACTTTTAGCAGGGCTGTAGAAAAATAATTTAGGATGTATCAAATAGCTATTATCAAAACCGCCACCAGCAGTGATTTCTCCAAACCAAAAGTTCTTTTTCCCTTCTTTAAGTTTTAAATTGATGACAATATTATCTTCATTATTTTTCACCGATTTTAATTGACTTATTTCACTAAAGTTCTTTAGCACTTCTATTTTTTTTATAGCATCGGATGGAATATTTTCGGAAGCTAATTTTGAATCACCATCAAAAAAGTCTTTTCCTTCTATCATCACTTTCTTTACTTGCTTTCCTTCAACTTCAATTTGACCGTTGGCATTTATTTCCATACCAGGGATTTTTTTTATAATATCCCCCAATTTTTTCTCTGTGCCATTTAAAAATGAAGCAGCATTATAAACAATTGTATCATTACTTACTTTAATTGGTATTTCATATGCCAAAACAACTTCATCTAGCGTGTTGTTTTCTTCATAGAGAATATAATCTTTCACAGTATCTTCTTTAAAGGTTGTTTTATCTATAGTAGCAGTAATAGTTTTAAAGCCAATAAAACTAATCTTTAGTGTATACGCAGTTTCTGGTTTTAGTACTATTTTGTATGCACCTTTAGCATTGGTTACCGAGTACGATTTTAGGATGTTTGTTTTTGCATTAAAAGCAATAACATTAGCCGATTCTAATACATTTCCAATGCTATCTTTAACAACTCCTATAAGTTTTATTTCTTGAGAGAAACTAGCATACATACCAATAAAGAATAACAGAATAAAGTAACAAGTGTTTTTAATAATTTTCGAAGAGGAAACCATTGAGTTTCTTGTTTTTAGAGGATTAATTAGCATGTCTTTCTCTAATGTCATTTAAGGTTGAAATAAATAATTTGTCAAACTTTTTTTGGTTAATTTTTTTTCCTTTTTTAGGTATTTTAATAACAATGTCATTTGCCTGATTCAATTCGATTTTTGTACAAGTATACACCACATCTTCTGTTTGTACTTCTAAAATTAAACCTGGCAATCCCCAATATTTACCTGGGCCTTGAGAAACAGGAATATCAATCGTATACCATGCTACCACAGAAGTTGTATTGTTTTCTTTTACAATGGCTTTAAAGCAGGTGTATTTTCCAATCATTTTAACTTCACCGGTTTTTTGCCAATTGATAGTTGGTAATTTGTCACGAATTATAAAATGTTTACCGAAAAATTCCTTTTGGTTTATGAAGTTTTTTGTTTTTAAATTTTTATAAAAATTACCTGGGCGATTGATCATCAAAGAGGGACCTTTTGGATTTGACCTCATTCCAAGTGATGGATTAATATTTACATCTATTACTTCTGTAAATAATGAGTTGTTCTTATTAAAGTTTAATACATGATTTTTTCTAGATGAGGCATCGTGCCCTACTTTGAATTTTTCTTGTGAAATTTTGGAAAATTTTTCTATATTGATTAAAACATGAACTTTCGACTTGGAAGAATACTGAATGTTGCCCTGCAAGTTTTGCCCATTTGTTGGTGCTGAGATTAGAAGGAATAAGATCGCGATAATTTGCATTGAATATTTCATAATGTATATATATATTAAAGTGTTTACTTTAGTTATTAATACATCAAAATTGAAACAAAGGAGCGTCAGATTCAACTAAAATAGAAGTATACACTACTATTATAGACGTTTGGAAGGATTTTGTCTATTAAGAGAAATCAGCATCAATAAATCGCTGGAAGTTTTCTTTGTATTTCTCTGAAACGGGAATGTATGTATCGCCAAATACAATACGATTACGTTCTATGGTCGTAATCTTTTTTAGGTTGACCATAAATGAACGATGTACCCGCATAAAAGGTTTATTAGCGAGTTCTTCTTCTAAAGATTTCATGCTTTTTAAGGATAAAATTGGTTTTGCAGAGTTTACCGTGTAGAATTTTAAATAGTCTTTTAATCCTTCAACATAAATAAGATCTTTTAAGTCTATTTTAATTAATTTATAATCAGATTTCACAAAAATATAATCTTCAGAGTAACTTGATATTTCACTTGATAAAGTACTGTTAGATATTTGTGGTTTTGCTTTATTAGCAGCAGAAAAAAACTCAGAATAACTAATAGGTTTTACTAAATAATCTATGGCATTTACCTTATAACTTTCTAAGGCAAATTCTTCAAAGGCAGTTGTAAAAATGATTTTAATTCCTTTGCTCAGAATCATTTTTGAAAATTCCATTCCCGACAAATTTGGCATTTGGATGTCGGTAAAAATTAAATCGATCTGTTTGTTTTCTATAATTTCTATAGCAGAAATGGCACTACTACAAGAGGCTTCCAATTTTAAAAATGGGGTAGCAGCGACATAGCCTTCTAGCAAACTCAGTGCTAAAGGTTCATCGTCTATCAATATACAAGAAAGCTGTATCATTTAAAATTCAGTGTTAATTTGGCAGTATATAACGCGTCTTTTGCTTCTGTAAGTAACTCAAATTTCTCTGGGTATACTAATTCAAGTCTCTTTTTTAAATTCTCCAATCCAATACCAGAATCGGTTGCTTTTTCTTTTTGAGGAAAAGAGGAATTTGTTACCGTATAATGCAATACATCTTCAGTAATTGTTAATTTAATTTTGATACAACTTGGTTGTACTGCATCAATGCCATGTTTAAAAGCATTTTCGATAAAAGATATGAGTAAGAGCGGAGCTATTTGAATGGGTTGATTTATAACCGGGAAACTTTTTTCTAATTTAATATTTGAAGAAACTCGTAGTTGCATTAAGTCTATATAGCGCTCTAAAAAATCAATTTCTTTTACTAATGGAACTTTATTTGTTGCCGTATCATGTAATAAATAACGCATCATCTTACTTAAACTATGAATCGAATTTTTTGCAATATAGGGAGCGCTATCAATTAAAGAGTAAATGTTATTTAACGTATTGAAGAGAAAATGTGGCTGAATTTGATACCTCAAATATTTAATCTCTGCATTCAATTGTGTTTGTTGTACCTGTTGTAAAATCAGTTGGTTTTTACTCCATTTTGTATTAATTTTTAAACCTGCACACATCCCAATACTCAAGATCATCGGTAAAATAAGTTGTATAGATGACATAGCACCTGTTCTAACTTCCCGCATTCTCATTCCATTAGGTGTTGTGGGATTAAAAAGATTTAATTTTAAGAGGTGTTTTATTAGAAAAAAGCTTGCAGCTACTAACACAAAATTGATAATATAGAATGCTTTTTTATTCTTTTTAAAAAAATACAGATCAACAAAAAGAAAATAATTGAGATAGAAAACAATTAGAACACTACTGGTAGATAGCCAATTTCTATTGATAATATATTGAGAACTTGGAATATCATCCAACGAAAGTAAGGGCCATAAAAATACCAGAAACCAAAAACCAATATGCATTAAAATGCTTAAAATATTTTTGTGAGATATGATTGTATTCAGGTTCATGTTACTTTTTGTCAATACAGTTTCAAAATTGAATATAATGTGTCGTATTATAAAATAAAATAGATAAACAAGGTGATTTTATAGACGTTTAAAAGGATTATGTCTATCAAATGTAATGTTAACTTATTCTTTTAGCAATGGGATGGTCTGAATTTAACTCCAATAAATCCCATTGGTTACCATACAGATCTTTGAATACTGCAACAGTACCATAATCTGCTTTTTTTGGTGCTCTAATAAATTCTATCCCATCAGCAATCATTTGATTGTAATCCCTCCAAAAATCATCGGTGTTTAAGAATAGAAATACCCTACCGCCAGTTTGGTTTCCAATAAAATCTTCTTGAATTGGTTTTGAAGCTTTTGCTAATAGAATTGTGGTACCTGTAGAGTTAGGTGGCGCCACAACAACCCATCTTTTATCCTGCTCTGGTTGATAGAGGTCTTCAATTAAATCGAAATTTAATTTTTGAGTATAAAAGGCGATGGCTTCGTCATAATCTTTTACAACTAAGGCAATATGTACAATTGATTGTTTCATTTAATGCTTGTGATTTCTATCGTTGAGAATTTCTTTAGGTCGTTTATTGATTTTCCTTAAATAGTTTACTACTTGTTAATAGAAAGATAATTAATCCAATACTCATAGCTCCCAAGAGAATTACACTAAATTTTAAAGCTAAAGATGCATTATCTTGTAACGGATCATTAAAAAGAAGCATTATAATTGTATACACAATTTTATAGGGTAGAAATACCAAACTCATAAGAATAGCCAAATATTTGGGGTTGGTGTATAATGTTAGCAATGAACGTATAACTGGAGTCATATGAATTTCTGCAACGGCTAAAAATATGGTAGCAGTTAGGTAATAAATACTGTGATTTTCTAATGGAACTTCGGGAATATAAAATAAAATACTGATGGCTGTAGTGGCAAAGAGAAAACCAATAGTTAACTTGATAAATTGATTGTAATACATAAAAGTCCATGTAATGGCAGCAATGATAGATAATGAAAAAACCAAAATGGTATCTAAGCCATCCCAAATACCACTGGGAATGTTTAATGTACTTACTTCAATAATTTTAGATTTAATATCAAATAATGCATAACCTATTGTTTCATAGACTCCCCAAAAAACTCCACTTAACAAACATACAGTTAGTATTACAATGATTCTTTTATTCATTGAAATAGTTGGTTGCGTAAAATTTAAAGTTTTTTGCTCTCTTAGAAGTAGTGGAAAAATAATTGAAATGATAAAAAAGATTCCAGCAATTGCAAATCCCTTAGAGAAGCCAAATTCATGAGCAACAAAAGCAATTAGTAGTACACTCATAAATGCACCTATATTTGTTGCTACATACAGTATTGAGAATGCTGAATCTAATAATTTGGGTTTTGCCAAGTAAGATTTTCCATAGATTGAAAGGAGGTTTGGCATATATAAACCACCACCAATAGCGATGAAGACCAATCCTGTATACAAGCCTATTGTTGATGGTATGCATAAAAAAAATGCTCCTAATGCTTGTAATAATCCTCCAAGTATTATTGAATTCTTATTCCCAATGAATAAATCGCCCAATATTGCACCAATAATTTGTGAAATAATAATAGAACTTGCAAAAATCCCATAAGCGGAGATTGCATCAATATGAGACATGTTTAGAGTTTCTCCAATCATATAGAGAATAAGGACTGCTCTCAGACCATAATAACCAGATCGTTCAAACAATTTTGAGATTGCATATATGAATGTCGCTCTATCGTGTTTTTGAGCAAGAACTTGTTCTTTTTTTAATTGTAAAAAATTAGATTCCATAGTTTCTTTTTATTTTCAATAAGCAATTCTTATTATTTACTTTCATTTCAGATTCTTAGAAAATTTCTTTTTCTTTCCCTGTAATGTCCTTCGTTGGTATTTACTGTTTTTAATCAATAGCAATTCTCCGTATTTCCCGTTTTTAAGACTTGAATCTACTCCGAAAATTTTATGAGTAAATAACTGAACTACTTCTTTATTAGAGCAATGTCCAACAACAATATGTTTAGCATCTAATACGTGTAAAATATCGTTAATTTCAGCTTCTTTTAAATTGTCATTAAAATAACCACGATACCAAATTAAGCCTTTGCTGCTGTAATAGGTCTTGTAGAAGTCGGTAGCTTTCATTTCTTTTTTACTTCTATTTATTGAAGTTCTCATGGTTGTATTGATAGTGTGCATAGCTTCACTAGAAAAACCAGTTTTACTTATAAATTCTTTAGAAACTCCACCATGTACAAAATAGTCTTTATTAATTTTTATAATAGTTGCTTTAGAGCGAAGCCATCTACCAAGAATCGTATTTTCCCCATACAATTCGTTATAGCCAACATCTAGTAATTTAGAAACAGCTTTGTATTTTTTATGGATATAGCGTAAATCCTTGTGCAATACCATATACTCATGATTTCCTAATAAGAAATGAACTCGACCTCCTTTTTCTTTGGCTTGTTGTTCTAGTTTGTATATCAATAACAAGGTTTCATGAACTTTTGGACCACGATCAAAAATATCACCTGCAATTACTAAATGTCCTTTTCCAAATCTCCAGTTTAAGTTTTTATCAATCACCTTATTGTTGGTAAGCAATGTAACCGCAAGGTCATGCTGTCCATGAATATCACTTAATGCTGCAATCTTTTTTACATTTTTATAGGTTGATGGTTCTGGTGCAAACGTTGTCTTGAAAGCGTTTAATGGAAGGTTTTTAGTAAGAACTTCTCCGTTAATGATCTCTTTTTGAACAAGTTTTTGTTGTTTTATAAATATAAAAGGGCCATCATTTAAAGTAGATAAATCATAGTTTTTTTTACTTTCTTGAGCAATAGCAGTTACTATTGAGCATAACATGAGGAGTGTAAAAGTTGTTTTTTTTAACATAATTATGTGTTAATTAAATTTAAAGCTCTTTATGATATTAAAAGTTTCTTCTAATTCTGATTTGGCAAATTGAACATATCCAGCCATTTTAAATTTATTATCCTTAGGATCTTTGAGGTATATTTCTCCGTATGAATCTCTAAACTTAGGATTAATATCAAATTCATAAAAAAAGTAAGCAACAGGAATTCCATCTTGACAAACCAAAATTCGATTTGAAAAGTTTACAACTTCTCCGTTGTTATTGAAATAACCTGCTGTAGAAGCATTATCTTCAATTGTTTTATTATCACGATATTCCTCTATGTAACATGGATTCCTGTCACTAGCACAACTACCACCAATAAAAACTACCAATTCACCTGTTTTACGTTGTGAAAAGTAAATCCCGTTTTTTTGAATTTCATTATAATTTCTATAATCATTTGGCACAGAAATAGTATGAGAATGATTGAATTGTATTCTTTGCCATCCATTTACTTCTTTGGATGGCGTACAATCATAATTGATAATTTCAATTTCAATTTCTGAGTTACTTGTACAACTTAAAAAAACAATAAAAGTAAATAGAATAATATTTTTTTTCATAGTTTATAGATTTAGTAGTCTTTTGGCTGCATTAAAAGGTGTTGTGTTCCCTTTTTCTAATTTTTTTAATTCAATTTCTAGTTGCTTTTGTACCGCTTTGTTTTTGTAAAAAGTATCTTTTAATTGTTGTTCTATGGTCGCTTTTAACCAGTAGGTATTTTGCTCGTTTCTACGTTTATTAAAGTATGTATTCTTATGTGTAAGCAATAGATATTCATTTATCAATTTGTCAATTTCTGTAATTCCGTTGTCTTGTAATGCACTACAAGTAAGAACTTTTGGCTGCCAACTACTTTCTTTTGGAGGGTATAAATGCAAGGCTCTATTAAATGCTGTTTTGGCAATTTTTGCTTTCTGAATGTTATCTCCGTCCGCTTTATTAATAACAATAGCATCTGCCATTTCTATAATTCCGCGCTTAATCCCTTGTAATTCATCACCAGCTCCAGCAATTTTCAATAGTAAAAAGAAATCGACCATAGAATGTACTGCAGTCTCACTTTGTCCAACGCCAACTGTTTCAATAATGATGGTGTCAAAACCTGCAGCTTCACACAGAATAATACTTTCACGTGTTTTTTGAGCAACCCCACCCAAAGAAGTTCCAGAAGGAGAAGGTCTAATAAATGCATTTGCATCTGTAACCAATTCTTCCATTCGGGTTTTATCGCCTAAAATACTTCCTTTATGTACAGAGCTACTAGGATCAATTGCCAATACAGCTATTTTTTTACCTTGGGCAGTCAACTGTTTTCCAAAACTTTCTATAAAGGTGCTTTTACCAACACCTGGCACGCCAGTAATTCCGATTCTTACGGAATTATTAGCATAAGGTAAGCAGCGATTTAAAATTTCAGTAGCTTTTTCTTGATGTTTTGCATTCGTACTTTCAACCAATGTAATGGCTCTACTTAAAAAAGTAATGTCTCCTTTTAAAATTTGAGATACAAATTGATCAATAGAAGGTTGCTTGCTTCTGCTCTTTTTTATTTTTTGAGCTGAAGATTCACTAGTTGTTTCTGGTTGAGAAACGCCTTCTTTTTCGTGTAATGCAGATTTTTTTTTAGCAGTCATAGTGTGTCTTGACAAAAATAATACTGTAAATTTATAAATAATTTGGATGTATTTTGCAACGGAGCGTAAAAAGGTTCGTCTCTAAGGTAACAATTAACAAATGAA
>MAAC01013209.1_pt1 | contig 21283 bp, 20 predicted proteins | sample 1115981 | NCBI WGS metagenome assembly MAAC01 (sample SAMN04961126, study PRJNA320927) | seawater metagenome | isolation source: sample BD02T64 sea water enriched with oil for 64 days | place: USA:Gulf of Mexico | collected 2013-07-27
GCCCAAAGGCGCGCGCAAAGGTGTGCGGGCCTGGTTGCTGCTGCTGTTCACCATGCTTCTGGTGATGATCATGGTCGGCGGGCTGACCCGGCTGACCGACTCCGGTCTTTCGATCACCGAGTGGAAGCCGGTCACAGGTGCATTGCCGCCGATGAATGCCGATGACTGGGCGGTGGAATTTGAGAAATACAAGCAATTCCCCGAATATCAGTTGCAGAACATGGGCATGAGCCTGGGCGAGTTTAAATCGATTTACTGGTGGGAATGGGGCCACCGCCAGCTTGGTCGTACCATTGGCCTGGTCTGGGCGCTTGGCTTTGCCGGTTTTGCACTGGCGCGTAAAATTCCCACTGGCTGGAGCCGGCGGCTGCTGTTTGTCGGTGTGCTTGGCGGGCTGCAGGGCGCGCTTGGCTGGTGGATGGTTGCCTCCGGTCTGACCGGAGAGATGCAGGACGTGGCGTCCTACCGGCTGGCAATGCACCTGGGTCTCGCCTTTATCATTCTCGGCTTCATCGCCTGGTACGTGTTTTTGCTGTCGCGCTCAGACGCCGGGCTGATGCAGGCGCGCCGCGTCCGGGACGCCAAAATCTATGGCATGTCTACCGGCCTGTTGCACTTTGCATTTCTGCAAATCCTGCTTGGCGCCCTGGTGGCCGGTATTGACGCCGGGCGCGGCTTTACAGACTGGCCCCTGATGGGCGGGCAGTTCCTGCCGCCTGATCCGCTGTCGATCACACCGCTGTGGCGCAATTTCTTTGAAGACGCCGGGCTGGTGCAGTTCATGCACCGGATGGCGGGCTATCTGGTCTTTATCTTTGGGCTTGTGGTCTGGTCCCGGGGCCGCGCTTCGGCCAATGTTGCCATCAGGCGCGCCTGTAATATGATGGCGCTGGTGCTGGTGGGGCAGGTCGTGCTGGGTATTGCGACGGTGCTGAACGGCGCGCCGCTGGGTCTGGGTCTGGCGCATCAGCTTGGCGCGGTGATCCTCTGGGTCACAATCCTTCGGGTCCGTTTTCTGGCGCAGTATCCAATTTCTCAATCCGTCCGGGGGTAAATTATGACCGCATATTCTGACTTGATGGCGTTTCAGCGTGATACACAGGCGCTGGCGGAAATCTCCGGCCGTCTCGGCTGGGACCAGGAAACCATCATGCCCCGGGGCGCGGCGGCGCAGCGCGGCGACGAACTTGGCGCTATTGAAGGTGTGTTACATGAGCGCCGGGTGGATGCGCGTGTGGGTGATTGGCTGACCGCAATTGACGTCTCAAAGCTGGACCAGGTCGGCCAGGCCCAGATCCGGGAAATCCGCCGCAGCTATGAGCGCAATTGCAAAGTTTCAGCGCGGCTCGCTTCAGAAATCGCCCGGGTGACGTCAAAAGCCCAGGGCGAATGGGCTGAAGCCCGCGCCAATGAGGATTTTGCTGCTTTTGCGCCGACGCTGGAAAAAGTCGTCGCTCTGCGCCGCGAAGAAGGGCAGGCGCTGGCGGAGGGTAGCGAAGAGGGCAGCGCCGCCTATGACGCGCTGATGGCAGATTATGAACCCGGCACCAGCAGCAGCGAGATCGCGGCGCTGTTTGACGCGCTGCGCCCGGGACTGGTGGAGCTGCGCGACAAGATCATGGGCAGCTCTGTCACCGTGGCGCCGCTGGAAGGCCGCTTTGACACTTTCCGTCAGATGAAGCTGAGCCAGGAGCTGGCGCTGACATTTGGTTATGACCTGAACCGGGGCCGCATCGACAAAGCGGTACACCCGTTCTGTTCCGGCTCCGGTGCTGATGTGCGCATCACCACCAGGACGGCGCTTGAGGATCCGTTCAACTGTTTTTATTCCACCATCCATGAAGTGGGGCATGGCTGTTATGAGCAGGCGGTGGACCCGTCTTATGCGCTGACCCCGATCGGGCGCGGCGCCTCGATGGGGGTGCACGAAAGCCAAAGCCGGATTTTTGAAAATCAGCTGGCCCGTTCGCGTGCCTTCACCGGTTATCTCTTTGAGAGGATGAGCGGCGAATTTGGCACCCTGTCTGTGGCCGGGCCCGAAGAATTCCACGCCGCCGTCAACCGGGTCTATCCGGGTTACATCCGCACTGAGTCTGATGAGGTGCAATATAATCTGCACATCATGATGCGCTTTGATCTGGAGCGTCAGCTGATGGATGGCTCCCTGGCGGTTGCAGATCTGCCAGAAGCCTGGAACGCGCGTTTCCTTGCCGATTTTGGTGTGGCGGTGGACAAACCTTCCAATGGCTGCCTGCAGGATGTGCACTGGCCTGTCGGTCTGATGGGCTATTTTCCCACCTATACGCTGGGCAATGTCTATGCTGGCTGTCTTGAAGACGCGATGCGCAAAGACCTGCCCGATCTGGATGCGGATCTGGCGCGGGGGGACCTGACGGCCGCCACCGGCTGGTTGCGCCAACGGGTGCAGGTGCATGGCGGACTTTATGAGCCGCGCGAGACCATCAGACGCGCCTGTGGCTCTGAGCCCAGCGAAAAGCCGTTGCTGGCCTACCTGAACCGCAAGTTTGGCGACATCTACGGGTTTTGATCCCGAACTGGCCGGGGCATTGCTCCGGCCGTTTTATTACTGTTCCCAGTTCGGGCTGCGTTTTTCCAGAAAAGCTTTGATGCCTTCCTGGGTGTCCTGCTGCAGCATGTTTTCCACAATCACCGCGCTGGTATAGTCATAGGCCTGATCAAGCGGCATGGTGATCTGCTCGTAAAATGCCTGTTTGCCGATGCGCACAGCACTGCCCAGTTTGTCCGCAACGGTTTGCGCCAGAGCAAGCGTTTCAGCTTCCAGATCGCCCGGTGCCACCGCGCGGTTGATCAGCCCGAGATCCTGCGCGCGACGAGCGTCGACAAAGGCACCGCTGGTCAGCATTTCAAACGCCGCTTTGCGCGGGACGTTGCGGCTCAATGCCACCATCGGTGTGGAGCAAAACAGTCCAATATTGACGCCATTTACCCCAAACCGGGTGTCCTCAGCGGCGACGGCCATGTCACAAGATGCCACAAGCTGACAGCCAGCAGCGGTGGCAATGCCATGCACCATCGCGATAACCGGCTGAGGCAGCGTCGGGATGGTTTGCATCAATGTGGCGCAACGCGCGAACAGGTCTTTGAAACTGGCCGCTCCGCCGTCCCGCGCGGCGCGACTGGCGGTCATTTCCTTCAGATTATGGCCGGCACAGAACGCTTTGCCCGTTCCGCGCAGCACAATGACGCGAATTGTATCGTCGGCACGCAACGCATCAAACTCAGCCTGAAGCGCGGCGATCATGGCATTGGACAAGGCGTTGAGATTGTGCGGCGCGTTCAGCGTGATCCATGCAATTGCGCCAGTGTCGTTACGTTCTGTCAGTGCCATCTTGTTCTCCAGGCGATTTTGTCTGACCTTACGTGTCACGGCCGAATAATGGCAAAGAAAATATATGGGGGGTGCCTGATGGCCCTGGCAATGGATACTGACGCGCTGCACGGGTTTCTGGAACGGGAGTTCCCTCAGGTCGGGCAGGACTTCAGCGTCGAGTCGGTATCTGACATGGCGGCCACAATCCGGCTGAATGTGCAGGACAAACACCTGCGCCCTGGCGGCACGGTGTCCGGCCCTGCGATGTTTGCGCTGGCGGATGTCGCGGTCTACCTGGCGATCCTGGCCATGATCGGACCCAAAGCGCTGACGGTGACCACCGGTTGTTCGATTGATTTTATGCGCAAACCGGCATCCGGTGCAGACCTGCTGGCCGAGACCCGGCTGTTGAAGCTGGGCCGGACGCTGGCGGTTGGCGATGTGCTGATTTATTCGGAAGGTATGGAGGCGCCGGTTGCACGGGCCTCCTTGACCTATTCAATTCCACCCGCCCGCTAAAAAAGTGGCCGGGGATAAACCCCGGCCCAGGAAGGGGTGGCGGTTGGCGTGGCAGGCTTATGGGCCCGTCTCAGCGCCAGAATTCTGGTTTCGCATTGTTCACCTGGTCCCGGGTGAGACCGATGTCGCGCAGCCGGTGATCGCTGAGCATATGCAATGCACGCAGCGTCTGGCGGCGCTCCTGATAGGCAATGAATGCATTGGCAAGCTTGACCAGCACGGCGGCAACAGCCGGCAGGCGGCGGTTCTTCTGCAGGTACATATGAACGTTGGCGGCAAAGGGGCCGGTGGATGTCATGATATGACCCTCATATTTGTGTTGATACAATGTTGTACCCGTGGTACAGGTATGTGATACAAAACATGATACAATGTGTCTAATGAAAGATTGTAATGAGTACAATTTGGCCGCCAGATATGTCCCAGGCCTCCGGGGCGAAGTACAGTTACTTGCTGGATGCGTTGCGGCGCGCGGTGGAGGGCGACGTGTTGTCCGAAGGCGAAAAGCTGCCGCCCGTGCGTGAACTGGCCTGGACGCTGAAAATCACCCCGGGCACTGTGGCACGCGCTTATCGCGAAGCGGTGGAGCAGGGCCTGCTTGAAGCGGCGGTCGGACGCGGCACCTTTGTTGCGCCGCGTGCGGTTCTTTCCGCGCCCGTCGAAGCCCGCGCGATTAGCGAGGCGAACGACGAGGTGGTCAGCGAGGTGATCAGCGACATCGTTGATTTAAAAGGCAGCCGGGTGCCGGACACCGGGCAGGGAGTCCGTATTGCGACCTTGCTTGCGGACCTGGGCAAGACCATGAGTCCGGACAGGATGATCAACTATTCTTTGCGCAAAGACAGTAAAAACCTGCGGCATCTGGTCACCAGGTGGGTGGGCGAAGACCATGTAGGCCGGATGGAAGATGAAGATGTTATTCTGTCGCACGGCGCGCAGAACGGCACACTTCTGGCGCTGCAGACCCTGCTGGAAGGGGAGCGGCCGGTGATCCTGGCAGAACCTCTCGCATACACCGGGGTACGCCATGTGGCCCGGCTGTTGCGTGCGGAGCTGCACGGGGTAGAAATGGACGCCGAAGGCATTGTCCCTGCCGCGTTGGAGATGGCCTGCAAGAGCACCGGCGCGCGGGTGCTGCTGACGTCTGCGGAAGTGCACAGCCCGACGACGATCCGCACCAGCCATCAGCGCAAACAAGAGATTGTCGATGTGGCGCGCCGTTATCAGCTCCATATTATTGAAGATGATTGCCACCGTATTCAGAGCCATGAAATCCCGGCCTACCGCGCCCTTTACCCAAAACGGTCGTGGTATGTGTCTTCGCTGTCAAAAACAGTCAGCGCCGCGTTGCGCTTTGGCTACGTCATCTGTCCGCACGGGTTTTCCGGCAAAGCACTGCAGGTTGCGCAAGGATCATTCTACGCGCTGCCCGGCCCGATGCTCGCGCTGGTCGAAGCGGTATTTTCCAGCGGCACGGCGGAGCGCAGCCGCGCGGCGGTGGCCAGGCTGACTGAAGAGCGTGTTCAGCATGCGGTGAATATGCTGGGGCGCTGGGATATCTCCTGGGCCCCGGGCGCGCCGTTTATCTGGCTGCGCCTTCCACCCGGCTGGCGCAACAGCCGCTTTGCCCTGGCCTGTGAGGCCGGCGGCGTGCGGATCAGGACGGCCGATGAATTTACCCTGCCCAATGGACACGCCCCCCACGCGGTGCGTCTGGCGGTAAACCCGGGCATCCCTGCGGCCGATTTTCAGGAGGCCATGCGGATGATCGACAGTTTATTGGCCAATCCGCCACGTGGCATGGACAGTTAGGGTCCGAACCCAATCAACCTGTTGAAAACAGTTATTAACGCTGAGTCCGTTTGTGGAAACACTCAGTAGGTGGAACAGGTAGAACGGGTTTTGCTTGTCTGACGGGCCTGGGCGGTGATTGAACCACCGCGGCTTTGATGCCAGCCCGGAGCGTGTCGGTTTTGATCAGGGTGACACGCTCTGCGCTGCTCCGGCATTGCCGTCACAACCGCCAGCGAGGGCGCGCGCAGGCGTTGCTGCGCCTTGCACCAGGCACGGCACAAAGCGCAGCGCCCTGTAACAGATAAAACTGACGGCCCCGTTTGGTACTGTTGCAATGGTGGCCTGGCCACACCCGTCGGGACGCGGCAGGCCTTTGGGTGTGCTGCTCGCGAAGACCGCAGGCGCTGACCAGCGGCTTGGCTCTCTTGAAATGGTTTATCGTTTTCCAGTGCCGGTCGTCGCAGCGCCTGGTGAGCCTGGCTTGCAAACGCCTGTTAACTGGCCAGCCCTCAGTTGCGAGAGCTGCGCATGCCCGGTTTCGCTCCCCTTCATTGTGGCTGATGGAGCCAGACTGTCGCGCATCATTTCACCAGAAAGGGTTCGGCCCCTGGTGCCGGCCCCACAAGTTTAGCATTGCGTTCAGGTGCGACGTGCCGAGGGTGGTTCGCCATGGTGTCGACCGCCCTCGGCAAGTATTCACCGATAAACAGATTGTGAGTTGAGATTTCAGCGGCCATAGAGTTTTTTGCGCAAAACCCGCGGCTTCGCCGGGGAAACAGGCGTAAAACAGGAGAATACGGATCATGAAAACAGCAGCCGTCAAGCGTTGGGCTTTCGTGGATGACTGGAGGTTCCGCCACCTGGCGTCGCTGATGCTGGCGGGGGTGTTGATCTGGAGCTTTGCCGCCCTCCGGCAGGACTGGTCGGCGATGCACCGCTGGAACCGGGCCTTTGGTGATGCGTCGCTGGTTCTGGTGGCGCTTACGATGGCGTTGGGTCCGGTGTCGCGGCTGTGGCGGCCAGCAGTGCGTCGCCTGTCCTGGCGGCGCGAACTGGGGATCTGGGGTTTTGTCGCCGCGCTCGTCCATGTGGGCATTATTCTGTTTGGTTGGGTGCAGCTGGATTTGATGCGCCTGTTCGGCTTTGAATTCCACCCTGGCGTCGGCTCCTATGTAATGTTTGACAAAGGTTTCGGGCTTGGCAACGTGATCGGCATCCTCGCGCTGCTCTATGGCCTGGTGCTGAGCCTGACCTCGAATGACATATCGCAGCGCTGGATGGGAATGTCGGTGTGGAAATATCTGCAGCAGGGCGCCTATATTCTCTGGGCGCTGATTGTGGCGCATACGTTCTATTTCCTGTTTATGCATTTTCTCGACTTCCACCGCTCCGTGCCGGAACCCAATTCACTGCAATGGCCCTTTGTCGTGCTGGTCGCGCTGGTCTTTGTTTTGCAAAGTGTGGCCTCGCTCAGGACCTGGCGTCTGCGCTTGCGGCGTGATGCGGCGGCCCGTTAGGTGCGAAATCGTTCTTTTTTTGGGGTAAAATAATACCTATTTTGCAACCCATTGTTTTTGCTAGGCTTTTGCGTGACTAAGGTGCTTGACTGTAATTCTGTATCGCTTAAAACACCCAAATCCGAATTCCCCATCTTAAGGGTACGACCAATGAAAACTTTTTCCGCTACTCCTGCGGACATCGACAAGAAATGGATCCTGATCGACGCTGAAGGCGTTGTTCTGGGCCGTCTTGCTTCGATTGTCGCCATGCGTCTGCGTGGCAAACACAAGCCTTCTTTCACCCCGTCGCAAGACATGGGTGACAATGTCATCATCATCAACGCTGAAAAAGTGCAGTTGACTGGCAAGAAGCGCACCGACAAGATTCACTACTGGCACACCGGCTACCCGGGCGGCATCAAGTCCCGCACCGCGGGTCAGATCCTCGAGGGCAAGTTCCCTGAGCGTCTGCTGACCAAAGCCATCCAGCGCATGCTGCCAGGCGGCAAACTGAGCCGTCAGCAGATGACAAATCTGCGTGTCTATGTGGGTGCAGAGCATCCCCATGAGGCTCAGGCGCCTGAAGTGCTGGACGTTAAGTCCATGAACAAGAAAAACACCCGGAGCTGATCATGGTTGATGAAATCAAATCCCTCGACGACCTGACCGCTGTTGCAGGTGTTGAAGCTGTTGCCGCCGTTGAGTTGGCTGTACTGCCCGAGCCCACACGTGACGCGCTTGGCCGTGCCTATGCCACCGGCAAACGTAAAGATGCGGTTGCCCGCGTCTGGATCAAACCCGGTTCCGGCAAAGTCACCGTAAACGGCAAAGAGCAGAACACCTATTTTGCCCGCCCCGTTCTGCAGATGATCCTGGCTCAGCCGTTCTCTGTTGCTGGCGTTGTCGGTGAATTCGACGTTGTTGCGACCGTTAAAGGCGGTGGTCTTTCTGGTCAGGCCGGTGCGGTTAAGCACGGCATTTCCAAAGCGCTGCAGCTGTACAACCCCAGCCTGCGTGCCGCTCTGAAAGCCGCTGGCTTCCTGACACGTGACTCGCGTGTTGTTGAGCGTAAGAAATACGGCAAGCGCAAAGCGCGTCGTTCGTTCCAGTTCTCCAAGCGTTAAGCTTCAGAACCTTACGACTACGATTTTGGAAGAGCCCGCAAATTGCGGGCTCTTTTTTTGTGGCCTCCTGGTGGCACTGAAACTAAAAACGGCGCCGCTGATAAGCGACACCGTACCTGGTCAAAGGGCTGCGCGCCCGGATCGTCCCGGACAGATCCTGTCTGTGTAACGATTGGCGGGATAATTGAAATTCAAAGTACACGCGCCAGCAGGAGACGATCATATCCACTCAGACGTCGTGAAAATATACCACAGGTGTGAGGGTCTGATGAGGGCAGCCGTAAATTGGAAAGTTCTGGCCGGGCGGGCGTGCCCGGGCGTTATTTATCCGGTGCGATCAGCCCAAGGCCGCGCAGATAAATGCCGATCCCGGTTTCCAGCAGGTCTTCCGGTGGAAACGGGCTTTTGGTGCCGGGAGAGCCGCGGGCGAACAGTTCGACTACGCCGTGGCTCATCGCCCAGACATGAGCGGAAAACATCGCCGCCGGCGGTCGTTTGTCGGCCGGGATATGTTGCGACAACTCCCGCGCGGCTTTTTCCAGCACATCCTGGGCGCGTTGGGCAATATGGGCCAGCTCAGGCGAGCGGTTGATAGAAATGCCGCTCTCAAACATCGCGATATAATGCCCGGGATAGCGCCGCGCAAAGGCCAGATAGGCCCGGCCGGTGGCTTCGAACGAGGCCAGTGCCGACGGCTGCCCAGTTTCAAAGGCGTATTCCATCAGGTCGCAGAAGATCTCATAGCCCTGACGCGCAATCTCCGCGATCAGATCTTCCCGGCCGGCAAAATGGCGATAGACCGCCGCCGGGGTGACGCCGGCGGATTTGGCGGCCTCGGACAGGGTAAATCCCGTCGGGCCTTTTTCTTCAATCAGCCCAAGCGCCGCTTCAATCAGCGCTTGTTTCAGGTTGCCGTGATGATATCCGCGTTTTTTAGTCATTATCTTGGTCCGCTCCGGCGGGGCAGTGTTGAACAGTCAGGCAAGCCGCCTGCTGTGAATGTAATTATAGCCGTCTCTTCTTCACAGATGTAACGTAAAATTACATTCGGAAACAACTTTAATTCAGGGCATCAATGGTTTGATTTTGCCCGGTTAAATCATATCAGCCCTTTAAACTCCTTCGATATCCTTCAGCGCGCCGGCACAGTGCCGCTCAGGGACGTGGCGCTTTGCGCTACACCAAAAAGCTCTCCTTCGGTCTGACCCGTGATCCACGCCAACCCCGCAGGGCCTGATTACAGGCGGTTGTCAGCGCCCTGGTTGTGTGGGTTCGGGCGGGCTTTGGCGTAACCCGGCCCGGTTGGTTGCGCGTTCTGCCGCCGCAACCACTTCCGAAACGGCACTGTGATGGGGCATATGACCGATGCCTTTCAGAACGGTGAGGCTGGCACTGCTGACCTCAGATTCAAACCGCCGTGCATGGATCGACAGGCCAACAGCCGGGTCCGCGTCGCCATGGACAATCTCGACCGGAATAGTGATTTCATTGTAGCGCTGAGACAGTGCGGTGATGTCGTGTAACAACCGGGCTCGCTGACGGGCATTGGCACGCAAGGTCTTGCGCCGCAACGTCATGCCAGGGCCAAAATGTTCGGCATATCCACGGGGGGCGGTCTGGGGAGAAAATACCGAATTCACCTCCTGTACAAGCCGCTCTGCCGGTACAAAAGCACTGAGCAGCGGCACCAGAAACGCCTGACCAACGGGATGGGCGGTCAGTCGGTAAAACATGCTGAGGCCGGTGACCCAGGGGTGGGACGGGGTCGAAACGGTCACCAGTGCCGACAGGCTGTCCGGCGCTTCCACGGCCCAGGCCAGTGCCACGGCGCCGCCATAGCTCTGGCCCAGGACCACGGGCATATCGGCACCAAAATGTGCCGCAGTCTTGCGGATCAGCGCCGCCTGGCGTGAAATTGTATCAGTGCCGGGTGCCGCGTCAGACCAGCCAAGCCCGGGGCGGTCCACCGCTATCACCCTCCAGGACCTGGACAGTTCAGCCATCAGCCCGAAATTGAAATCGCGCAGCGATCCGGAAGAACCATGGATCAGCACCAGGTCCGGACCGCTGCCCTGGATCTGGGCATGCATGCGCACCCCGTCAACGGTGACAATCTCGCCCGTGGGCGGATAAGCCGCTTCGGCAGTGCGTTCCCTGACCGTGGCGCGCCAGCTGGTGGTCAGTACAAATACGATCAGAAAGACAAAGGTGCTAAGTACCAATTTTGCTTATCTCATAGGATGTTGTCTGATAAATATCGTTTATCCAGTTGCCATAAAGCAGATGGGCATGGCTGCGCCAGCGGTTCAGCGGCGTGGTGGCAGGATCGTCGCCGGGATAATAGTTGACCGGCACATTGATCTCTTTGCCTGCTTCAATATCGCGGTCATATTCTTCTTTCAGCGTGCCACTGTCATATTCAAAGTGGTTGAAGATATAGAGTGCCCGATGACCAGGGTCCTGGATCAGCGCCGGGCCGACCTCATCAGAGCCCAGCAAGGTGATCAGTTCTGGGCAATCGTCAATTTCATGCTGCTTCATTTCAGTCCAGCGGCTGACCGGGATCACGCAGTCGTCTGAAAATCCACGCAGATATGGCGACGCCGGTGCCAGGTTGTGATGGCGGAAACAGCCAAAGGCCTTGGCCTCCAGCATATGTTTGTCGACTTCGTGGAAATGGTGGATCATCGCCATGCCGCCCCAGCACACGCCCATCGTCGAATGCACATGGGTCTGGGTCCAGTTGAAAACGTCGCGCAGCTCGTCCCAATAGGTCACGTCTTCAAAATCAAGATGCTCGATCGGGGCGCCGGTGATGATCAACCCGTCGAATTTCTCGTCGCGCACCTCATCAAAGGAGCGGTAAAACGTGCTCATATGTTCGGCGGCGGTGTTTTTGGTCTGATGCGAGGTCATCCGGATCAGAGTCAGTTCGATCTGTAGCGGCGTGGCGCCGATCAGACGGGCAAACTGGTTCTCAGTCTGGATCTTTTTTGGCATCAGGTTCAACAGCCCGATGCGCAACGGACGGATGTCCTGATTGGCCGCACGCCCTTCGCCCATGACCATAACACCCTCGTTCTCAAGAACGCTGTAGGCGGGCAGGGATGACGGCAGAGTGATAGGCATGTGGATGTCCTCAGTTGGATAGTGTCAGATAAGATCAGTTGGATGCGGTCTCAAGGGCGTCTGCAATCAGCGCATCAAAATCAGCGCTGGTTTTTACCCGGGCCACGTCTTCGGCGGTGACGGTGACGCCCCAGTTCCGCGCCATTTTTTCATAAAGCGGCTGGCGGTACTTCAGGGCGCGCGCAAAGGCCTGGCGCACGAAATCTTCTGGATTAACTTCGTGCTCTTCCACGTTGTTTTCCTTCAGATATTCCGCCCAGCTATCACGCAGGAACTCAGGCTGATAATACATCGGTTTGGGCGCCATGCGGAAGCGGCGGTTCAGCTCTTCCGCATGGGCATCGGAGCCCTTGATCCACACCATCAGCGTGTTTTGCGACAGGCTGGTCAGCACCGGATCAGTCATGTCTTCGGGATCCACCACTTCGCAGATCGAACCGCCGGTGTCGCAGATGAAATGGTCATAGCCATACAGCGTGCGCGCACGTTCAATGAAATTCGCCCCGTCCAGCAGTGCAGCACGTTCCGCCAGTTGGTGTTGCTGCTGGCGCTTCATATAGTCGTCAAACGGCAGCCCGCCCAGCTCCGGATTGCCCGGTTTGCCCAGGTAGGTCGAGAGCGGCGCCAGATTGTTAAAAGTGATGTTGGAGGCGATATAAACGCTGTCGGTGCGCAAAAGCTCTGCCAGAAGCGGGCTTTTCATCGCTTCGCGTTTGAAATTGTCGGCGATATGTTCGCCCATATACCTTGTGCCGATCCGGTAATCGACCGAGTAGTGAAACCAGTCGCCCGCATCACGCAGGATATTGGCCAGATGGGTCTTGCCCAGCCCGGACATGCCAAACAGCAAAACGCGTTTTTGTTTGGCCTGCAGCCAGTCCTGTGCCGAATTATAGATCATGCCCGCCATCCCGTGTTCTTGCCAAAGCTTGGTAGCGGCTCTTTGGGGGGAAGGTCAATCACGTGCGCGCCAATTCCGGCCCCGCAACAAAAAACCCCGCCCGGGTCGGGGCGGGGTCAGTCGTCAGATCCGGTTGGGATCAGTAAGTAAAGCCGACCTTGATACCGACACCAAAAGCTGTGTTGTCCTCAAAATTAGCAAAGGGCGTAGCTTCAGGACCGGTGAAAGTATCGCCGATCCAGGAATAGCTGATGCCACCACTGATTTTCATATTGTCACGTGTGTACGCACCGCCGAGACCCAATGACAGTATCCCATCCGTGGGACCCAGGTTGGAGGATTGGCTGCCCAGTGTTTCTTCATAGGTAACGGTGACCGCACCAGACCATGTATCAGAAAACTTACGTCCGAGACCCAAGGTATAGGTGAATCTGTCGTCTACGTAGGAAACCAGGCTGTCGCCTGTGAGCGTGAAGTAATCAGGGGGACTAATATCGAAGGCAGACCACTCGACCCAACGCACAGACCCAAAAAGGAGCGTGTTGGCGGCGATGCCAGATTGTACTTCCAGGTTGACCGACTGCGGTGTATTTATTTCGGTTGTCGATGTCTGGTCGACCGGAAGCGCCGAAGACTCAGCCGTGGCTAATTCGTGCTTGATTGAAGAGTTATAAGTAAGCGCAACACGCAACGCAATCTCTGGTTTTTCGTAGGCGGCGCCAATAACATAACCAACCCCGGCATCCTTTTCACCGTCTACAGAATAGGATCCTACGAAGGGTACCGACGCCACGGCTGATAGTGTTTGATAGCGCAGACCGCCGTATACACTTGCGTTTGAGGGAAGCGTATATTTAAGCAGGGCAGTAATTGCACTGGATTCAAGCGTTGCAGAAGCACCATTGGCAAAATACGTCGCGTCCGCGTCTCCGTAGTCGACGTTTGCTCCATAAGGCTGATCGAAAATAAGCGCTGCTGAAAATTGATCATTAATCTGCATTTTCACCGCAGCGCCAAATTTGGTGTAATTTTCGGCCATGTTGCCGGAGCTGTCACCGGGAGAGCCAGGCCCAACAGATGCGGTGTCTATGCCGGACACGTCTGGCGAAACCGACGCAAAAGAAAACTCCGCGTAATTGCCTTCTTCAAATAGCACGCCAACCGACTGGTTGGTGCGTTCAATCCCGCCCGCATAAGCGCCTGTTGCGCCAACGGCCAATGCGGCTGCCGCCGTCAATACCTTTTTCATATGTCACATCCCTGTTGACTATTATTATTTTATTAACTCACGCTACGGTGGAGTTTTTTGCCTGACAATCCGTGACCCCGCGTTAATGGCAATGCGTGACCCGGCGTTAAACAGTCTTGATTTTCGCCTGGCCGTGACGTTTATGTGCGTTTTCGGCGAGTTTCCAGCAATATATTTGCGTAGACTGCGCCAAATATCAGCGCTGCGCCCACAAAGACCATCGCGTCCAACGGCTCGTTATATATCAACATTCCGATGATTGCGATCAGCGGCAACCGCAAAAAGTCCACCGGTGTGACCACCGAGGCCGGCGCCAGTTTCAAGGCGCTGGTCAGGCCGAAATGGGCGCCCAGACCTGCGGCGCCGATGATCAGCAACCAGATAAGATCGCCTGCTTCAGGCCGTGCAAACTGTCCGTCTGCCAGTGAAAAAACCACGCCAAAGCCAAGCTGCATCAGGGCCATCCAGAACAGGATCGCCGTCAGGGTGCCATTCGGGCGCCGGGTCAGTTTTTTGGTGAAAATGGTCGAGCCGGCAAAACCCACCGCGCAGAGCATCGCGGCAATAAGCCCCGGGCTCATGCCGCCGACGCCAAAGGGGCGCGCCACGATCAGAATACCAGCAAACCCCACCAGCGCGGCCACTATGCGCCGCGGTCCGGTGTCCTCGCCAAGCAACAACGGTGCCAGCAGGGCCACAATGATCGGATAGGAAAACTCCAGCGCGAACAGTTGGGCCAGCGGAATCAGGGTGACGGCAAAAAACCACAGGTTCTGGCCGGCAAAATGAAACACATTGCGCAGCCCGTGCAGGCGCAGATCGGTTGGCCGGATCTGATCCGTGGTGCCGCTGAGCCGCGCCACAATGAGCACGATGATCAGCGAGACCAGCGACCGGTAGGTCATGATCTCAAAAGTGCCCAGACCGGCGCTCAGGCTGCGCGCCGACATCGCCATGATCGAAAACCCGGCCAGCGCCGCACCCATCCACAGGATTGCCTTGAATGTGTCGCGCGCAGGCTGGGTCTCACTGGCTGCAGGGCTTTTCATCTGTGTGCTCATCTCTTGCTCACCGTGAAGTCGCGTGGGAAATCCTGCGTCGCCTGCCACCAGGCGGAGGCCCGGGTGCGGGCCTGATGCGCGTCAAAAGCGGCCTGATCCACAAAAGATTCGCAGACATGAAACACGCCGGGACTGGCTGCATCCTGAGACACTTCAAAGGACAGACAACCTTCTTCCGCACGGCTGAGCCGGATATGGTCGGGCAGGGCCGCTAGCACCACGGAAATCTCGTCCGCGCCGCAGCTCAAAGTGCCACTCAGGGTAATGCGTGCCATCCGTTGTCCTTTTTCCCCTGATTGATATCGGGAAAGCGTCTTTGGGCAAGCGCTTTCTGAACGAAAACGGCCCGCCAGTGATAAATACCAGCGGGCCGCCCGAATTATTGAAAATTACCGCCGCCCGTATCAAGGCGCCCGGAAATTTATTCCCACTCAATGGTGCCCGGAGGTTTGGAAGTGATGTCATAGGTGCACCGGTTGATGCCTTTAACCTCATTGATGATCCTGGTGGCGGTTTCGCCAAGGAACTCATGGGTGAACGGGTAATAATCCGCAGTCATACCATCCACCGAAGTCACCGCACGCAGCGCGCAGGCAAAATCATAGGTGCGGCTGTCGCCCATCACCCCAACGGTACGCACCGGCAGAATGGCAACAAAGGCCTGCCAGATCTCGTCATAGAGCCCGTGTTTGCGGATCTGATCGATAAAGACCGCATCGGCTTCGCGCAGGATGTCCAGTTTCTCGCGGGTTATCTCACCGGGACAGCGAATGGCGAGGCCCGGTCCGGGGAAGGGGTGGCGGCCGATGAAGGAGGCCGGCAGGCCAAGCTCGCGGCCCAGCACACGCACCTCATCCTTGAACAGTTCGCGCAACGGTTCTATCAGTTTCAGCCCCATTTTTTCGGGCAGACCGCCGACATTGTGGTGGCTTTTGATGGTCACTGACGGGCCGCCGGAGAAGCTGACAGATTCAATCACATCGGGATAAAGCGTGCCCTGAGCGAGGAATTCAGCGCCGTCGATTTCATTGGCGTATTTCTGGAACACGTCGATGAACAGTTTGCCGATGATTTTGCGTTTGGTTTCTGGATCAGACTGGCCGTCAAGCTGACCGAGAAACAGGTCCTGCTCATCAGCGTGGATCAGCTTCATGTTGTAATTGTCGCGGAACATGGCGACGACCTCATCGGCCTCACCTTTGCGCAGCAGGCCATGGTCAACAAACACACAGGTCAGCTGTTCGCCGATCGCTTCATGGATCAGACGCGCTGCAACCGAGCTGTCCACACCACCGGAGAGACCACAGATCACCTGTTTGTCACCGACCTGTTCCCGGATCGCTTCAATCGCCTGCTCGCGATACAGACCCATGGTCCAGTCACCGGTAAAACCAGCCGCCCGGATGAAGTTCTCATACAGCTTGGCGCCATTGGGCGTGTGGTGCACTTCCGGGTGGAACTGAACTGCATAAAAATTACGCGCCACATCGGCGGTCACCGCAAATGGTGCATTGGGCGAGGTGCCAAAGACTTCAAATCCGGGCGCGATGGCGGAAACATGGTCGCCGTGGCTCATCCAGACCTGTTCTTTGTCTTCTGCAAACCAGCCTTCAAGCAGCGGCAGCCGGGTTTTGGTCGGGGTCACATAAGCGCGGCCAAATTCGGCGGTGCCGTGGCCGCTTTCGACCTTGCCGCCCAGCATATGCATCATCACCTGCTGGCCATAACAAATGCCAAGCACCGGCACGCCAAACGTAAACACGCTTTCCGGCGGTCGTGGCGACCCTTCATCGATCACCGAAGCAGGCCCGCCCGACAGGATCACCGCTTTGGGCGAAAATTCGGCCAGAAACGCGTCTGTGACGTTTTGGAACGGATGGATTTCACAATAGACGTTGAGCTCGCGCAGGCGACGCGCAATCAGCTGCGTTACCTGGCTGCCAAAGTCGATGATTAAGAGGCGGTCATGGGATGTCTGTGTCATGGGGAGGCAATAAGGCGGCATCAAGGCCGAAGCAAGAGCGCTGTGCATGTTGGCGCTGAGAAAATACGCTGATCCCGGCCGCTATGTGCGTTCACAGGGTGATGCCGCCCGCATCCCGGTAAAATGTCGCTTTCTCCCCTTAAGCGGCGCTATCGGCGGACGGAATTGGCCGGAGCCAGGTTTTAGTGTGATCAAAACGTCAAGTTGCCGGAGAATCAAGCCATGACCGAACAACCTCGCCGCAGATCGGCCCGTGGAGGCGGCGGCGCCGCACGTCGCGCCGAACGCACAGCTGTTAAATTCGAAGCTGCCAAGTTTATCGAACGCAATATCCCCAATCTTGAATTTCTGAACGAAGAAGCGTTGCAGATCATCGAGACCAATGCGGAAATCCTGTTGGAAGAAGTCGGCGTTGCGTTTGTTGAAAACCCTGCCGCGCTGGATCGCTGGCGCGAGGCCGGTGCGGATGTACGTGGCGAGCGGGTGCATATCCCCCGTGGTCTGGCACGCAAGCTTTGCTCCACCGCACCGTCACAGTTCACCCAGCACGCCCGCAACCCGGAGCGTAATGTGGTCATCGGTGGCAACAACCTGGTGCTGGCACCGGTCTATGGCCCGCCCTTTGTACGCGATGCCGAAGGCGGCCGCCGCTATGCGACGATGGAAGATTTTCGCAACTTCGTGAAACTTGGCTATATGTCGAAATGGTTGCACCATTCCGGCGGCACCGTGTGTGAGCCCACCGATGTTGTGGTGAACAAACGCCACCTCGACATGCTGCACGCCCATATGACCCTGTCGGACAAGCCCTATATGGGCTCTGTCACCGAACGGTCGCGCTGTGTCGACAGTGTCGAGATGTCCAAAATCCTGTTTGGCGACAAGTTTGTTGATGAAAATGCGGTGATGACCTCGCTGATCAACATCAACTCGCCGATGGTGTTTGATCCGATCATGATGGACGCGCTTGAAGTCTACGCCGAAGCCGGTCAGGCCTGTATCATTTCGCCCTTTATCGTTGGCGGCGCGATGGCACCGGTGTCGGTTGCCGGCACCCTGACGCAGGTTATGGCCGAAGCCCTGGCCGGGATTGCCTACAGCCAGCTCATCCGTCCAGGTGCGCCTGTGATCATGGGCGCCTTTGTGACCTCGATTGATATGAACTCCGGTGCACCGACATTTGGCACCCCCGAAGCGATCCAGATCACCAATGGCGCCGGCCAGCTGGCCCGCCGTCTTGGCCTGCCTTACCGTTCCGGTGGCTCATTCAATGGCTCCAAACTGCCCGACGCCCAGGCGGCTTATGAAACCGCCAACACATTGCAGAATTCGCTCTATTCCGGCGTGAACTTCATGCTGCACGCCTGTGGCTGGCTTGAAGGTGGGCTGGTGTCCTCCTACGAAAAATTCGTTATGGATGCTGATCAGCTTGGTATTCTGCATCGGGTCGCCGCGGGTATCGACATGTCCGAAAACGGCCAGGCTATGGACGCGATCCGCGAAGTGGGACCGGGCGGTCACTATCTTGGCTGTGCGCACACCCAGGCCAATTTCAAAGAGGCGTTCTGGAAATCCGATCTGCTGGACTACAAACCCTTTGAAACCTGGGAAGAAGAAGGCGCGCGCGACACTCAGGCGCTGGCCTCAGTCCGGGTGAAAAAGCTGTTGAACGATTACCAGCAGCCCGCAATGGACCCGGCGATCAACGAAGCCCTGTCAGCCTATGTGGCGAAAAAGAAAGAATCGATGCCGGATCAGAACTACTGACCCATCAGTTCTCACTGATCGAAGAGAGGCCCGGCTGCCCCGCAGTCCGGGCCTTTTTTATGGCGGCTCAGAAACGCGGCTCAGAGGCCTCCCGGCAACAGCCGCGCTTCGGCCATCAGCGCGATCAGAACTTCCACGTGGCGCGCTGGTGAATAGCGGTGGTCGCCGGACTTGCGACGGTCTTCAATTTCGGCTTCCTGCTCCATAAGCACGGATACCGTCTGATCCGGCGCTGCAGTTGTATCCACACCAATCAAACGTTTCAGATCCCGCTTCCGGTTGTAATCCGTAACACCGTGCCGGGCCGCCCGTATCAGCAGACGTGGACGACGCAACGCCTGGAGCAGCATCAGTAAATTGACCATTTGGCATTCCTTCGACAATGAATTTTGCAACCGTCGCACAACCTGAAGCGGTGTTGCGGAAAAATATTTTCCCCCGAACGGAAGCTTTCCAAGGCGTTAACGAAATGAAAACAATTGTATAGGGCAGCGTTGGTGCCTCTCCAGGGTGTGAAATTTCCCGCTTAGGCAGAGTAATCGACGGCAAGCAGAGGGCGGCAACTGTCCGGAACGGCAAAACCGGTCCGGTGTAAGCCGCCCCGATACGGGCACTGAATGAGCGCTGACAATTGCGAGGTGCCTATGAACGAAACAGTGCCAACAGAACGACTGTGGTCCGGGTTTCCGGCCTGGGTGCCGCAAGAGGCCCGCCGCTATCTGGGTCATACCAAAACCGGGATGTCGCTGCGCGAACTGGCGCGCAAAACCGGCTGTCACGCCTCAACCGTATTACGCCAGGTGCGCAAAACCGAAGCCCGCCGCGATGATCCGTTGATTGACCAGGCGCTGACCCGACTTGGGCGACTGACCGGGGACCCCTGTACTCCTGACAAGACGGAAAAGGATTTTGATGACATGAATATACACGCTGCCAAATCCGATGAGACGCCTGACAAGATCACAATGGAGCGGGAAGCCCGCCGGGTTCTGAGGCGAATGAGTGAATCTGATGCATGTCTGGCGGTGGCGCGGGATATGGAAAAAGCGGTGGTGGTGCGGGATTTGCCAGGGGGGAAAACCACCCGCACCGCAATCGTTGAACGCGCCATCGCCGAAGCCATGGCCCTGAAGGACTGGATCAGTTGCCCGAAACCTGGCCGGATCTCCCGTTACCGGATCACCCCGGCAGGGCGGGCCGCGTTGAAACGGATGCTGTATGAAAACGACACGCGCCAGGGCGGTGGTTTTGCCGAGGCCCAAAACCCGTTTGGCGAGCAGCACCGGCTTTGGGGGGACCGGCTTATTGCCGGCAACAAAGGCGCCCCCGCGCGGCGCATGCGCTATAATGTGGCGGAAAACCCGGTGTTGTCTTTGTCCCGGCGCCGCGACAAAGACGGCAAGTATTTTCTCAGCGCCGACCTGGTGGCGGTTGCGGAACGGCTGCGCGAGGATTTTGAACTGGCGCAGATGGGGCCGCGTGTGGCGCAGAACTGGGAGAGGTTCCTGACCGGGGCTGAGCGCGGCACCGGCCAGGGCAGCGACCCTGCAGGCGGCCCGTCTGACGCCCGCGCCCGCGTTGCGGCAGCGCTGGCGGATCTGGGCGCCGGCCTGGGCGATGTGGCGCTGCGCTGCTGTTGTTTTCTGGAAGGGATGGAGACTGCTGAAAAGCGCCTCGGCTGGTCGGCGCGGTCCGGTAAAATCGTGCTGCGCATCGCCCTGCTGCGGCTCAAACGCCATTACAAAGACTCAGGGCAGTCCAATCTGATCGGTTAACGGCTGACCGGAACAACTGTGCGGCTAAAACTCGCAAAAACAGCTATGCGCCAGGCGAAATCCCGTTATGCAGGCGCCGCAGACGGTTGGCCTCGGTGCCGGATACAAAACAGCCCGGCCACATGACGTGACCGGGCTGCCAGCTTCTCAGAAGCGCGTTCCTGCTCAGGCTGCGACAGCTTTTGCAGCGTCGGCCAGGTAGGTTTTAACGGTCTCAGGAGAGGACACGCCATATGGGTCTTCACCGTGGTTGTCGTTCAGGCCGGGCTCTTCAAACCAGGCCTCTACGACACCGTCTTTGACCACGGCCGCATAGCGCCAGGAGCGCATGCCAAAGCCGACATTGTCCTTGGCAACAAGCATGCCCATGCGGCGGGAAAATTCGCCGGAACCATCAGGGATCACTTTGATGTTTTTGATGTTCTGAGCTTCGGCCCATTTGTTCATCACAAAGGAATCATTGACCGAAAGGCAATAAATCTCGTCCACGCCCAGCGCCTGGAAATCAGCAAAACCGTCTTCATAGCCTGGCAGCTGGTAGGTGGAACATGTGGGGGTAAAAGCGCCTGGCAGCGCGAAAACTACGACCCGTTTGCCGGCGAAATAATCAGCCGTGGATTTGTCTTCCCATTTGAACGGGTTCGGGCCCTCGATGCTGTCGTCCCGCACACGGGTGTGGAAGGTGACATCGGGGAGCTTGTAGCCAGTTTTCATCGGAGAGTCCTTACTCGAAGTTCCAGGGCGCGAGCGCCATCGCAGCGTCTTTAGATTGATTCTAATCGTCGGAGCAACTGTTCTGAACTTCCGGGTTAAAGCCGGCAATATCCGGCGGGCTTTGGGGAAGACATTTACAATTTCGCGCCGTATACAGAAGCCAACAGAAGGACGTGAAATGCGAGACTTGAAAATTCCCGAGCAGCGCCATCCTGAAAAGGCCCGGCGTCCCGACAACGTGCAGCCGCGCAAACCCAGCTGGATCCGGGTGAAAGCGCCCACCTCTGAAGGCTATCGCGAGACGCGCAAGATTATGCGTGACAATAATCTGGTGACGGTCTGCGAAGAAGCCGGCTGCCCCAATGTCGGTGAATGCTGGTCCCAGGGCCACGCCACCATGATGATCATGGGCGAA
>MAAC01012107.1_pt1 | contig 21246 bp, 19 predicted proteins | sample 1115981 | NCBI WGS metagenome assembly MAAC01 (sample SAMN04961126, study PRJNA320927) | seawater metagenome | isolation source: sample BD02T64 sea water enriched with oil for 64 days | place: USA:Gulf of Mexico | collected 2013-07-27
ATATCAGTTAATACTGCATCAATACCTTTTTTATCGATAATACGCATTCCTTTCGGAGTTAAACGTAATTTAACGAAACGATTTTCACTCTCTACCCAAAAACGGTGAGATTGAAGGTTAGGTAAGAAACGACGACGTGTCGCGTTTCTTGCGTGAGAACGGTTGTTCCCTACGACTGGTTTCTTGCCTGTTACTTGGCAAACTTTAGACATTTGAGTCACTCCAAAATTAATTTTAGCTCGAGCTTATTTCTTCTAAGGGCATTCCCCAAGACCGTCGCCTTAGGATCCTGAAAAAGGTGGCATATTATAGAGAAACTGATTTATTAATGCCAGCCTTAATAACAAAAACAAAGAACTTTTGTGTTACTTTCTAATAATCAGTAACTTAAACAAGTAATAAAACGAAAAAACCCAATCAAGAGTTGGGTTTTTAGTAAGGTTTTGATGTTTTTTTGTTTAATTGATTAACAAAAAAACATCAAAATTAAACGGATAGACCAAGTTATTTTATTAGCTGACTTTTGACTTAAATAATTTTTTAATTTGTTCGTCTTGTTCTTTCTTTGATAATTCGTCAATTAAAATACGAATAATATGAGACTTGGCGAGGTCGCTACCTTCAGATAAGTGTTGTAACTGTTCAATAGTATTTTCACTTAGGGTAAACGTCGCGCGACGAAATGGTTTGTTTTGTGCGCCAGAGGCTTTCTTTTGCTCAAGTAAACGCTTAGCGTCATGTATTGCTTGTTTAAGGTTTATTTTACCACGACCATCATTACTGACTATTTGTGGTGCGCCTTTGGCGTAATTATCCGCATCGGCAATAAAATCATCGACGCTAAACTGTTCCTTGGTTGCTTTGCTATCCTTGCCTTTTTTTAAATCAGTTAAACTCATGGGCATTATCCGGTTTCATTGCTAATAGCTCTTCAGCAATTGCGATCATCTCCACCGCGGCTTTACCATTAGGATCAATTTCTATAACCGACGAGCCTTGCTCTTCACTATCATCATAAACATTGCGATTAAATGTCACAGCATTGAGTACATTTATACCATACGAACTACAGACTTCTTTAGCTTCAAGAATACGACCCGCTTGATTCGGTAACGATGGACATTGGGTAATAACAAAAGAAGCCATCATTTTAGGGTTAACCATTTTACAGGTGCTTAACATATCTTCCATGTGAGGCACGGTTTTCAAATCGCGTCGTTTTGGACGTAATGGAATAATAACATGATTAGCGACCGACATAGCTGCACGCAACGCTAGATTGTCTTGGCCGCCACAGTCAACAATAACGTAGTCATAGTGTTGACCCAAACTAAGCAAGTCATTACGAATTTTCCCATAAAGTTGAATACAATTAATTGCAGGTAATGATGGATCACTATTTCTAGCTTGTATCCAGTCAGACGTTGTGCGCTGAGGATCACAGTCTACCATTAACACTATGGCTTTCTTATTTCGGGCAAAATACACTGCTAAGTTTTGTGCTAAACAGCTTTTACCACTGCCACCTTTTTCGCCACCCACTAATATCATCATATTCTTTTCTTCCTAAACACTACCTAGTTATTAATTTAACTCTATAAACGGAGGCTCAGAGTTAATTATAGTTCAATTTACCTGTCTTGCTCATAATCTAAAAGATCGTATCTATTCACCTATCGTCACTCCCGAGGTGTTTTAATCGGGAGTCTAGCGTTTTAAATACTGAGATTCCAGCTTAAGACATAACTGGAATGACACAAATTCTCAGTATGGTGAATAATTACAATCAATCTAAAGTAAGCACGACTTCATACCAGCCATTATCTTGCTTAATACAGCGCAATACCTTGCCATGCAATTTTTGATTATTGGCATTGGCTGATTTAAAGTTAATGGTCACTTTTGTTTGGGTTGGCAAAGCAATGTCACAGTCAAGTTTCAAGCCACCCCTAGCAAAATCTAAGCAAGCTATTTTTTTAGTTCTTTCTTGCCCTTTTTCATCTGTCCATAAGATATCAACTAATTCTTTTTCCATATCAAGACGGAATGATTGGCGACGCTCTAACTCATCAAAACTATTATCCGTCATAAGAGGATCCTTTTTTACACTCGGGGGCTAATAATTTACTCTATTCTAAAAGTAACGGGCATTGATACTTTTATCAAGCTAAATCATGCTGTTTAATGGGATTAAACTATCTCACCATGTTCCGCAAATGAATAGCATTGATGCCCAGCAACAATGATATGATCTAATACACGAACATCAATAAGCTGCAAGGCCTGCTCTAGCTTTTGCGTAATATGCTTATCGGCAATACTAGCCTCTGCCACTCCTGATGGGTGATTATGCGTTAAAATAACAGCTGCAGCTTGGTGTTTCAGCGCTTGCTCAACCACTATTCGGGGATAAACCGCCGCCGCATCTAATGTTCCCCAAAATAGCCGTTCAAATTTTAATACTTGATGTTGATTATCTAAAAACAATATCGCAAACACTTCTCGACTTTCATGGCGCAACTCACTGATAAGATAATCACGCGTAACCTGCGAAGACGTTAACGCACTACCTTGCTGTACTAGTTGTTCAGCTAAATAGCGTTTTGACATTTCCAAACACGCTTGTAATTGCACGTATTTAGCTCGACCTAAGCCATGCTGCTGACAAAACTCATGCTCACTAGCACGATAAATATTTGCTAAACTACCAAAGCTATTCAGTAATTTTCTAGACAAATCAACCACATTACAGCCTTTAACACCGGTCCTTAAAAATATCGCCAATAACTCAGCATCACTTAAACTCTGCGCACCAAGATGTATAAGCTTTTCTCTCGGTCGCTCCATTTCTGGCCAGTTTTTTAATGCTTGTTCATTTAATTCACATTCCTGTGCTCTTTCTACTTTACACATAGTCGCTTCCTTGCTGTTTTTGTTAATGATTATTTTTTCCAATAGTGTAAATAAATGCTATCTTATTGCCACTATTGATAAGTTTAAGATTAGCAGTTTATGCAACTTTTACAGGACAAAAAAATCGTTCTTGGTATCAGTGGCGGCATTGCCGCTTACAAAACACCAGAATTAGTGCGTCGCTTAAAAGAACAAGGCGCCGATGTACGCGTGGTAATGACCGAAGGCGCCAAAGCCTTTATCACCCCACTCACCTTGCAAGCAGTATCAGGTAACCAAGTGGCTGATAGCCTACTAGATACGCAAGCAGAACTCGCCATGGGGCATATTGAACTCGCCAAATGGACTGATATTATTATTATTGCTCCTGCAACAGCCGATATTATTGCCCGTATTGCCTGTGGCATGGCGAACGATTTATTATCAACCCTCTGTTTAGCAACCACAGCACCTATTGCCATAGCGCCAGCAATGAATCAGCAAATGTGGCACGCTAAAGCAACACAAGATAACATAGCAAAGTTAACCGAGCGAGGTTGCCTTATATGGGGACCTGGCAGTGGCGAACAAGCTTGCGGCGATATTGGTCTAGGGCGCATGTTAGAGGTGAGTGAGCTAGTCACTTTAAGCAGTGATTTTTTTGCTGATAAATATTTAGACAATCAACATTGGGTCATCACGGCAGGGCCTACTCGTGAAGCCATAGATCCCGTACGCTATATATCCAATCATAGTTCAGGAAAAATGGGCTATGCCATTGCTCATGCGGCCTTACGTGCAGGGGCAAAAGTGACCTTAATCTCAGGGCCTGTTGCAATATCACCACCGACAGGTTGTGAATTAATTCACGTTAATAGTGCAGAAGAAATGCATCAACAAGCATTAAAATTTGCCACCGACAGCACCACCTTTGTAGCCTGCGCCGCGGTTGCCGATTACCGAGTTGCCAATATTGCTACACAAAAAATCAAGAAAAGCAGTGAAGCCATGCAGCTTGAATTGATAAGAAACCATGACATAGTCGCTGATGTCGCCAATTTAAAGAACAAACCTTTTATGGTGGGTTTTGCCGCAGAAACACAAAATATTGAGCACTATGCTCGCGGTAAATTAATGCGTAAAAATTTAGATTTAATTGCCGCAAACGATGTTGCCAAAGCGGGTCAAGGCTTTAACAGCGATAGCAATGCTTTAACCTTATTTAGCGCTATTGATAAAACAGAAATTCCATTGGCAAGCAAACAAATTGTTGCCAACCATCTGGTTTCGCTAATTAATCAACATTTTCTAGCGAAAAAAGCTCGTTAACAGCCCTATTTTATAAGAATAACGAAAAGAACAATAACCAAAGAGTACAAAACACTATGAGCACAGCCCCAAAAACTAGCGCTAAACCTAATCGTAAAGAGCAAATTTTACAATGTTTAGCGTTAATGCTTCAAGATTGCCCCGGCCAACGTATCACTACCGCTAAGCTAGCAGCTGAGGTGGGCGTTTCTGAAGCGGCTTTGTATCGTCATTTCCCTTCAAAAGCGCGCATGTTTGAAGGCTTAATTGATTTTATTGAAGAGTCTATTTTCACTCGTATCAATTTAATCTTAACCGATCACAAAGAAACCTTAGTGCGTTGTCATCACATATTACATGTATTATTGGTCTTTTCTGAACGCAACCCGGGTATGTGCCGTATATTATCAGGCGATGCTTTAATGGGTGAGAACGAGCGTTTGCGTACACGAGTACATCAATTTTTTGAAAAACTTGAATCACAATTTAAACAGGTATTACGTGAGCGTAAATTACGCGAGGGCAAAACCTTCACCATCAGCGAACAAGCACTAGCCAACATATTAGTGTCTTTTGCCGAAGGTAAAATAAGTCAATATGTTCGCTCTAGTTTTGATAGAAAACCTAGTGATGATTTTAATGAGCAATGGCAATTTTTAATGGCCAGTAAATAAAAAGCAATAAAGGAACCCCCATGAACACACTATCACAACTTAAGCCAAGCAGTTTATGGCAGTTATTTGAAAAAATTTGCAGTATTCCGCACCCCTCTAAACATGAGCAAGAAATTTCTCTTTGGATCCAATCATGGGCAAAAGAGCTTGGCCTTAGTGTTAAAGAAGATGCGGTAGGTAATTTAGCTATTAAAAAGCCCGCAACAAAAGGCTTAGAAGATAGAACAGGTGTTATTTTACAAGCGCACATGGATATGGTACCGCAAAAAAATAATGATACTGATCATGACTTTTTAACTGACTCGATTAAACCTTACATCATTGATAGCGGCGATTGGGTTACTGCCAGCGGTACAACATTAGGCGCCGATAACGGTGTTGGTTTAGCCTCAGCCTTAGCTGTATTAGCGAGCGATGATATTCCACACGGCCCTTTAGAAGTATTAGTTACTATTGATGAAGAAGCAGGCATGACTGGGGCTTTTGGCTTACAACCCAACTGGCTTGACGGTGATATTTTAATCAATACCGACTCAGAGCAAGAAGGTGAAGTATATATGGGCTGCGCTGGCGGTATTGATGGTTCAGCAACCTTTGCACTAAATTTTGAAGACACTCCCGCCAACTTCCAAGCTTTTAACCTCTCTATTTCAGGTTTAAAAGGCGGTCATTCTGGTGTTGATATTCATACGGGTCGCGCCAATGCCAATAAATTGTTAGTACGTTTTTTACTTGATGCCAGTAATGATTTTGATATTCGCTTAACTGAGCTCAATGGCGGCAGCTTACGCAACGCCATTCCCCGCGAAGCCAATGCCAGCTTTGTGGTCGCTAAAGCACAAATTGAACCACTAAAAGCTGCGTTAGCTTTGTATTTATCAACCATCAAAGCCAACTTAAGCGCTATTGAAACTGATCTTGACATGCTGCTGATCTCACCAGAAGACTTTGCGCAATGTTGGGGGCGAGTGACTCAAAGCAATATATTACGTGCCTTAAATGCTTGTCCTAATGGCGTGATACGTATGAGCGATGACATTGAAGGCATAGTTGAAAGTTCATTAAACCTTGGTGTTATCCATACCCGTGGCAAAAAGCTTAATGCCTTAGTACTTATTCGCAGTTTGCATGATGATGGCCGTTTAGAAACACAACGCTCGGTACAGTCTGTCTTTGAATTAGCAGGCGCTAACATTGAGTTTGGTGGTGCCTATCCAGGTTGGCAACCTAACCCTGACTCAGCCATTATGAAAACCGTTAGTGACACTTACCAAGAACTATTTGGCAAAGTACCTGCGGTAATGGTCATTCATGCTGGCTTAGAATGTGGCTTATTTAAAACCGCATACCCCCATTGGGATATGGTTTCAATTGGGCCAACCATTAAATTTCCTCACTCACCTGATGAAAAAATTGAAATTGCTACTGTTGAGCAATATTGGCAATTACTCATTGCGGTGTTGGCAAAAGTGCCGAAAAAATAGCAAACCTAGATATGTGATTGCTGGTTAGTAAGCTGTTCATTAAGTAATACAGCAATCACTTTTCCTTCCGTATTACTTTTACCTAACTATTAGTACGTGCTAGCGCAAATATTTTCATTAAAATCAGTTTCCGGTAAATCTTCTTGATCTCAACATCTATTAATGGGAATGATTATCATTAATCTTGACAATAATCACGCTTTTCATTACTCTTTTGGCAATATTATTCATGTTCCTAATATATCCTTATCAAAAGGATGCAAGTAGATTTTATGTCACCAAACAAAACAAAAATAGTTAACCACATTTTTATCACAACAGCTTTCTTATTAACTGCTTTTGCTAGCCTATTCGCTAGTGCTGCAGAAGAAGTGAATGTTTACTCTTATCGTCAACCTTTCTTGGTAAAACCACTTTTTGATAAATTTACCGAAGAAACAAACATCAAAGTAAATGTTGTTTTTGCTAAAAAGGGCATGGCTGAACGATTAGCAAGAGAAGGTGAATACAGCCCTGCAGATATTTTATTGACCACTGATATCAGTCGCTTAATAGAGCTGCATGAACGCAACCTATTACAAGCAAATAACTCCACAGTATTAACAAAAGCAATCCCAAGCCAATATCGTTCAACTGACAATACTTGGTTTGCATTAACAACACGGGTACGCAATATTTATTCCGCGAAACGTTTAGGTGCGATAAATATTAACTATGAAGATCTTGCTGATGAAAAATACCAAGGTCGAATTTGCACTCGTAGTGGCAAACATGCCTATAACGTCGCTTTGGTTGCCTCAATGATAGCTGAGCATGGTGAAGCAGAAACATTAACCTGGTTAGAAAAATTCAAAGCCAATTTAGCGCGCAAACCTCAAGGAAATGACCGAGGGCAAGTACAAGCCATTCACCAAAACCTTTGCGACGTTTCGCTAGGCAACAGTTACTACTTTGGTAAAATGTTAGCCGATGAAAAACAAAAAGTTTGGGCTGATGCGGTAAATATTAATTTTCCAAATCAAGCAAATCGCGGTGCACATGTTAATATTTCAGGCATAGGACTAGCAAAATATTCACCTAATACGAACAATGCCAAAGCCTTAATGGAATTTTTAGTCTCAAAACCTGCACAGCAACTTTATGCACAAACTAATATGGAATACCCTGTTCGCACAGACGTTACCGCCTCTGCTTTAGTGTCATCTTGGGGCGACTTTAAAGCTGATAAGGTTTCTTTAGAAGTTATTGCAAAAAATAGACAGCTAGCATTAAAGTTAATTGATAAAGCACGCTTTGATCTATAAGCTTCTTGCAATCTTTATGTAAATTATTATTTTACTACGTGCCTATGTATGCCACTCAGGTTCGTCATTCCCGTAGTGTATTAAGCGGGAATCTTAGGCTAAAGTGCTAAGATCTTCGATTAAAAAACCACGAAGATGACGTTTACAACTCAATCCTGAACCCTCTGCATAGCCACATTTAACCATTATCTAGATATTATTTTGTGATAACCAAACGCCAAAATAGCCATTGGCGAGGCATTTGTTACTTTATTGCATTAGCACTAATGCTACCCTTATTAGTGCTAATCATTGAAGGGGTTAGTGCCTCAACAGACTTATTTTACCACCTCTGGCAAACGGTATTACCCGACTATATTCGCAACACCTTATTACTAGGTGTTTTCGTTGTTCTACAGTCCATTTTTTTTGGTGTTATTTCTGCTGCATTAATCGTTCATAGCAATGTCGCAGGTAAAGCGACTTTACGCTGGTTATTAATGTTGCCATTGGCAATGCCTGCTTATTTGGTAGCTTACCTTTATACCGACTTGTTTGATTATGCTGGCCCTGTACAGCGTACGTTAAGAACGTGGTTTAACTGGCAAAACCCTAATGATTATTGGTTTTTTGATATTAGAACCTTAGGGGGAGCAAGCATTATCATTGCGTTAGTGCTCTTTCCTTATGTATATATGTTGGCAAGAACCGCCTTTGAACAACAAGATCAAAATTTATTAAAAGCCAGTCGCTTATTAGGTTTATCCGCCAGACAAAGCGTTTTCAAAGTGGCGCTGCCTTTAGCGCGCCCAGCCATTGCCGTTGCCGCGAGCTTAGTGCTAATGGAAACCCTTGCTGATTTTGCAACCGTACAATATTTTGCCGTCAACACCTTAACAACCGCTATTTATGACACTTGGCTAGGGTACAGTGATTTAGCCACGGCAAATGCGCTGGCAAGCGTGTTAATGCTCTTTATTTTATTTGCCATCGTCGCCGAACAACGCGCCAGAGCAGGGCAAGCGCATCAATCAAATCGCATTAATAAAAGCCATCAAATTATTGTGCTTTCAAAAACTGGCCAAGTATTTGCCAGTAGCTTTTGCTGGTTATTAGCCATTGCAGGCTTTATTTTGCCCTTTACATTGTTACTAGTAATGGCGTGGGAATACAGCTCTAGCGAGCAATTTTTTGCTTTAATTCCCTCTGCCACTAACAGTATTAATGTTGCTTTTTGGGCGGCAAGTTTATCAGTGGTTTTTGCTTTAGTTTTTGCTTTATTTAAACGTTTAGGGCGTGATAAATGGCGTTATTTGCCCATGCAAATCTCAGGCTTTGGTTACGCCATTCCTGGCACTGTATTAGCCATGGCAATGATGTCGACTTTTGCGCCTATTGACTACATGATAAATGATTTGGCAAAATTCTTTGGTTATCCCCCCCCTGGATTAATTCTCTCAGGTTCAATTTTTGCTATTATATTTGCCTATATTGTGCGTTTTGCTGCCATTGCCAATGGCACTATTGATAGCGGTATTAAGCAAATCCCTCAATCTATTGATTTTGCCCCTGCAAGTTTGGGAGCAAACTTAGCCAAAATGTTAGCAAAAATTCATTTACCGTTATTAAAACCCTCTATTTGGGTGGCATGGCTGTTAGTGTTTGTTGAAGCAATGAAAGAGTTGCCTGCGGTGTTACTATTAAGACCTTTTAATTTTGAAACCCTGAGCACGCAAATATACCAACTTCTTTCTGATGAAATGCTAGAGCAAGGGGCTTTAGGTGCTATTTTTATTGTGCTGCTCGGCTTATTGCCCATCATTTGGTTAAACAGAAATAAAGACAATATTAACTCATAGATTAATCAATAAACTAACTTATTAACTAGCCAATAAAGTTAGTTAGGAACAAACATGACCGAACTACTCAACATCAATGATCTTTGTGTGAACTTACAAGGTAAAACTATTTTATCTAACGTGCAGTTAACATTATCAAAAGGTGATATTCTTGGTTTAGTTGGCCCAAGCGGTTGCGGCAAAACCACGCTGTTAAATACCATTGCAGGTTTTATAGCACAAGAACAAGGGCAAATTGTTATTGACAATACTCACGTTGATAGCACACTCATGGGCAATACGCTCACTGGCAACACCATGGCTATTAGCCCTGAAAATAATGTCGCCCCACAACACCGAAATATAGGCATGATATTTCAAGATTATGCGCTTTTTCCACACCTAACCGTTGAGCAAAATATTTGTTTTGGTATTGATAAGTTAGCGAAAGCAGAGCAGCAAGCAAGGCTGAAAAACCTAGTTAACTTGCTTGAGTTAACTAATTTAGAAAAACGTTTTCCTCATCAACTATCTGGCGGACAACAACAGCGTGTTGCCATTGCCAGAGCACTGGCACCTCAGCCACAACTGCTATTACTCGATGAGCCATTTTCCAATATTGATGCCCGTTTGCGTAATGAGTTAATGTTGGAAATGCGGCAATTATTAAAGCAACTTAACATCACTGCCATTTTTGTTACTCATAATAAAGACGAAGTGTTCACCTTTGCTGATAAAATATCAGTCATGCATCAAGGCAATATTTTACAAACTGGCAACCCTGCCGATGTTTGTCAACAACCCGCCAACTGGCAAGTGGCCGATTTTCTACAGCTAGGCAGTTGGATCCCGCTTAAAGTACAATCATCAATGACCACACATCAAACAGCATTAGGGCACGTTTCATTCCCTGAAAAGAAAGCATGTAGCGCTGAAGAAAACACCATACAACAGTTATTATTGAAGCCTCAATATATTGATACTTGCCCAGCCTCTACTGTTAATGTTCAGGTTGATTATATTGCCATAACCGAACAAGGTTACCATTACTTATGCTCAAGTTTAACGACTGATAAAGAACTTTCCTTTGAGCAGTTAAGCTACTACAGCAACGAGTTATATGCATTAAAACAGCAAATAGCCCTAACGGTTAAAGCACATGATTTTGTTGTTTTTGATAAAAAATAAGCCTTCCTACAAGTGAAAGCTACAGGTAAAAGCTAAACCTGCTTACTGATTTCCTGAGCAAAGTGCATAGTCATACATTAATTGATGCCAAACAATATTTTATATTGATAAGTCACTTACTATACCCGTATGAAAGATTTTGATTTATTTGTACTAGCACGTAGTGTGCATGTTTTAGCGGTAGTGCTATGGATTGGTGGTGTTGCTTTTATTACCACGGTACTACTGCCCGCATTAAACAAATTAGCAAGTAGTGAGCAAAGACTTGAGTTATTTGAACAGCTTGAGGATAAATTTGCTTTTATTGCTAAGCTGTCAACCTTAGTCGCAGGGGTTTCTGGTTACTACATGCTAGAATTTCTCGATGCTTGGCAGCGATACTTAGATCCCAGCTTCTGGTGGTTACACCTAATGACTTTTGTTTGGTTTATTTTTACTTTAGTGTTATTTGTATTTGAACCACTTTTTTTACATCGCTGGTTTCTTGAACAAGCTAAAAAAGACAGTGAAAAAGCTTTTGCTAAAATATTAAAAATGCATCGAGTATTACTAACCTTAAGTTTAGTTGCCATTTTTGGTGCCATAGCAGGCTCCCATGGTTACCTATAAACAAAGGTAGCATGTTAAGCGCACACACCATGTCAATTATGGCTTTAACTAATTGTTATGAGCTTTTTGAATTTACTTATAAAAAAGTAAGATTTCTTATTTATGATTTTTCCGTTAGAATGGTTTGACAAATTTTTAAGGAAACATCTAATGATTCAGCCAGAAAAAATAATAATAGCTGACGATCACCCCTTATTTAGACAAGCGTTATTAGGGACGTTAAAAGCCAAACTAAACCATACCCAATGGTTAGAAGCTGAGACCATTGAGCAACTAGAGCAGCAATTACAAGCGAATAACGACAGTGATTTACTCTTGCTTGATTTAAATATTCCAGGCGCGCACGGCTTTAATACTTTAATCCACGTCCGTAACCATTTTCCACAAATACCTGTGGTGGTGGTGTCGGCTCATGAAGATCACAAAACTATTAGCCAAGCAATGAGTTATGGCGCCGCAGGTTTTGTGCCTAAATCGACACCTGTTGATGATATTTTTACCGCAATAATGGCGGTGTTATCAGGCAATATTTGGCTTCCTGAATCATTTCAACGCGCTCAAGCGGATAACACCCATGGTGACATAGCCGATCGCGTTGCCAGCTTAACTCAACAGCAATATCGCATTTTAATGATGTTTGCCCAAGGTTTACTTAATAAGCAAATTGCTTATGATCTCAATGTTTCTGAAGCGACTATTAAGGCTCACGCTACGGCAATATTTCGCAAGTTAGATGTACGAAATCGTACCCAAGCCGTTATTGCTATTGGTCAATTAAATTTGTCTGAAGCGGGTCCAATATAAGTGAAGATATAAGTTTCGAACAGCGAGTTGCGAAAACATTAAACACTCGACGCTTATCTTCCTAATCACCATAATCTATTTGTAGCTTTTGCGCTAACTTAGCGCTCATCATGGCTCTTAATGCCGCTGGTTTTACTAGTTTGCGCATATAGCCTACATCCGCAGCAAGTGCTTGTTCTTCAATGCCCGTTTCTGTCGTGGCGGTAATCAAAATAGCAGGAATATAGTGGTTACACTGTTTGCGTATATCGGCTATTAAAGTTAAGCCATCAGCTTGTACTCCCACGGGCAAGCCTTCATGATAGCCCAATTGGTAATCAACCAATAAAATATCAATATCACTTTGATGGTTTTCAAATTCGAGTAAAGCGCTATCTCGTGAATCAGCGGCAAAAATATTACACTGCCAAGCAGACAACAACTCCACCATACCGCTTAACACGTCGGGGTCGTTATCAATACACAGCACGGTAATACCTGTTAAGCCCATATTTACCGCGGGTGCTAACAACTGCGGCGCCTGAGTTAACTGGCTCGCTTTTTCAACAACAATAGAGAACTTACAACCTTGCATTTCTCGAGACTGCAAACTGAGCGAATGCCCTAATAATTGCGCTAAAGACTGGGTGATATTTAGCCCTAAACCTAAGCCTCTTCCTGACTGGCTGCTGGTATTATCTAACTGGGTAAATTGTTCAAAAACCAGTAGCTGCTTTTCTAAGGGGATACCGGGGCCGCTATCAATTATTTGAATAGTCACCTTATTATCAAAAACACGTGCCCCGAGTAAAACTTTGCCAGGGCTGGCATAACGAAAAGCATTGCCGACTAAGTTTTGAATGATACGCCTTAGTAAATGCTGATCTGATTTTATCCAAACCTTAGTTGCCACCAGTCTAAATTCCACCTTTTGCTCAACGGCTAACGCTGAAAATTCTTGCGATAAATCTTCAAATAAATCATTGAGGGCAAAAACTTCAATATGAGGAGTAATATTACCGCTTTCTAAACGAGCAATCTCTGCCAAGTCAGCCAGTAAGTTATTTGCCGCTTTTAAAGAGCGGTCAATATTGTCTACTTGTCGTTGCTGATCATTGGTTAAACTCCCCTGCTCTGATAGCGCCGAAGTAAATAGTCGCGCAGCTTCTAGCGGTTGCATCAAATCATGGCTACACGCCTTAAGGTATTGGCTTTTTTTAATATTGGCTTGTTCGGCCTTTTCATGTGCTTTCGCTAATGCTTCGTTGGTTTTTGCTAAGGTTAAGGTCCGCTCGTAAACCCGAGTCTCTAAGTCTAAGTTGGCTTCTTTTAATACCTGCTCAGCTTGGCGATAAGCGGTAATGTCTGAGAACATCATGACAAAACCGCCACCGGGCAATGGGTTGCCTTCTATGCGTACGGTTTGACCATTAGCCTGTTGCCGCTCTGAACTATGCGAGCTGCCTTTGCGCAAATACTCAAGACGTCTAAAAACTTGGTTATCAACATCACCAGCACCACATAAACCGCGCTTAACATTATGTCGAATTAGTGACTCAACTGGGCAGCCAATGTAAATAAGTTCGCTAGGGTATTCAAACAAGTCTAAGTATTTTTTATTCCAAGCAACTAGCTTTAACTCTTCATCAACAATCGAAATACCTTCACCCGCATGTTCGATAGCACTTTGTAATAAATTTTGTGAAAACGCTTGTTTTTGACTCGAGGCATCTTCCACCAGTACCGCTAATTCATCCAGCGCTATATCTCGGCCATCTAATGCCGAAGACAACACCAAACGCGCAGAAGAAGCCCCCATCACCATAGCCAAAGTATTTTCGGTATGTTGTAGTAACAGTTGGTTGTAAGTGGCATTACCCAGTTGCTTTTTGTTGTTAAAAGACTGAAACAAACTAAAACTTGAGGTGGCTTTTTTCTCACCAACAAAACGTGATGCCAACAGCTCAAGCTCTTGTACATCTAGCTGACGTTTTTTCTCTACCTTCAATATTGAAGGCGATTGCCACTCTAAGAAAAGTGATGCCTGCACACGCTCTTGCACACTTTGACGACTTATTTGTGAAAGCGCCCACATAACGATAATATTAGCCGCCAAACTAAACAAGGTGGCGGTTGATTTCGCGGGTAGAATACCTTCAGCAAAGGGTGATGGATATAAGCCAAATTGAGGTAAAAAGCTCAAACTCAACCACAGAATGAAGCCCACCAAAATACCAGCATAAACCCCCATTAAACTGGCGCGTCGCCAGTAAAAAGCAACGACAAGTGCGGGTGTCAGTTGCGCGAAAGCACCAAATGCCACTTCCCCCAATGACGATAAGGTATCTGGTGAGGCTAAAATAAACACCGCATAACCAGATAGAATAACAAATAAGATCAGAAGCTTGCGAATATTTAGCAAACGCCTTCTAAAGTTATCATAATTAGTTTGAGCAACCTTTTGACGACGATAAAGCAGCGGGAATACGATTTCGTTGCTAAGCATAGTACTTAATGCTATTGCCGAGATGATCACCATAGAGCTAGCAGCAGAAACAGCGCCTAAGAAAGCAAATAAGGTTAACCAGGTATGGCCTCCTACGCTAGGTAAAAACAGCACGTAAGCATCAGAGGGTACAGTATCCCCTAACAATAACTGCCCCGCTAAACCTAACGGCGCGGCAAAAAAGGCAAACACCAATAAATATAAAGGAAAAACACGTCGGCTAAGCCAAGTATCTTTTTGATCCCTTAATTCAACAATCATCACTTGAAACTGTCTTGGCAACGACAAAAATGCGGCCATAACAATCACCAACATAGCCAACATAGCGCTAACATTATCGAGTGTCATTTGTTCAGCAAGTTTTTCAGAGGCACCTGATTGTTGCCAAATATCCATTGGCGAATCAAACAGTGAGTAGCAAACAAATAAACCCACCGTTAAAAAAGCAATCAGCTTAATTAACGACTCAAACGCTATCGCTAGCATTACGCCGGGGTGGCGCTCAGTGACATCAATATTTCTGATACCAAATAAGATGGTAAATCCTGCCAGCACTAAGCTCACCACCAAACCGATATGCCAACTATTTAAACTTTGATCAATTTGCAGCTGCTGAAAAGAGTACACCATCGCTTTTAATTGCAAAGCGATATAAGGCATGGTGCCAACAAAAGCCACCAAAGTAACTATGATGGCAAGGTTATGAGATTTACCAAAACGTGCCGCCAATAAATCAGCAATAGAGGTTAAATTGAGTTTTAAACTAACCCGAATAATTCGCTGGATAAAAGGCCAAGCAAAAATAAATAGCAGGATTGGGCCAATGTAAATGGGGATATGAGACAGAAAATTAGTAGACGCCTGCCCTGTTGTGCCAAGAAAACTCCAAGACGTACAATAAACACCCAGCGTTAAAGCATAAATAACACTCTGGCCTTTTTTGGCTAGCTGGTGGCGATATTTATCCCCTAAAAAAGCAATTAAAAACAATAAGCCAATGTACATTAAACTGATGCTGACTAACTGCCAATTGGGAAACATAGTAACTCTCAAGAATGCTTTGAAAAAAATAAGGAAAAATAAGGAAAAATAATTGTGTTTATTCAGTTTAGAAATATTTACCACAGGCTAACGCACTACACCGAGAATAACAAAGTCTCTGTGTAGGCTCGAAGAGCCCTCTGTAAAGCATCGCGGCTCGGTGGTGAACAGTTACAATTAATTAACCATAATAATATAAGCAAGATAATACACATAGATAAATACGACTTTTAGCTAGTTTATCGCTGAATTATCGCGCATTGCTATAGAAAGTTTGTTAAAATCCGCCGCGAACCAAGGAGTGCGGTTTTATGTATTAATTATTTAATACATAAGTAACTGCTGAGATGTTGATGATAGCAACAAACCCTTTGAACCTGGACGGGAATTAGTGATCACGCGAAGTGAAAAGCTAATATAACCGGCGTAGGAATGGTTAGTGATCAGATCACAGTCTAGTTAGACAACCTCCCAGTGCCGGATCCCATAGTATAACTTGAATTAATACTTATGAGATCTTTATGAATTTTACCAAATCAACACTTTCTTTAGCTATTTCAGCCATGATATTGGCTAACTTCACTACTAATGTTAGCGCTAATACTAATACTGATGCTAACGAAGCAGATAACACTACTGCACTTGAAGTCATCACAGTTACCAGTGATTTTCGCCAGCAAAACTTATTAAAAACCCCGGCTTCACTTTCGGTATTAACCGACATCGAAATAAAACAACGTAATGCCCAACATCTTGAAGAGTTAATCGCCGTTAGCCCCAATGTTACTTTTGCCAGTGGCTCACAACGGGCACGTTATTATCAAATTCGTGGTATTGGTGAGCGCAGTCAATTTAAAGAGCCTATTAATCCTTCAGTGGGCATGATTATTGATGGCGTTGATTTTACGGGTATTGGCAGTATTGCTGGTCTTTTTGATGTACAACAGGCTGAAATTTTTCGTGGCCCCCAAGGCACGCGCTTTGGTGCTAACGCCCTAGCGGGTATGATCAACATTACCACCAATGCCCCAACAGATGAATTTGAAGGCGCAGTTAAATTAGATGTCGGTAATTACGATAGCTATGGTTTAGGTTTAGCACTTTCTGGCCCAGCGTCAGACACAGTAAATTATCGCTTAGTCGCTAATCAATATAAAAGCGATGGCTTTATTGAAAATACCTACTTAAAAAAATCTGATACCAACAACCGTGATGAAACAAGCCTTAGAGGCAAATTGTCTATACAAGCAAGTTCAAATTTATCTATAGATTTAGCTGCTTTCTACTTTGATTTTGATAATGGCTACGACGCTTTTTCATTAGACAACACTCGCGAAACGCTTGCTGATCAACCGGGTGTTGATCGCCAAAAAACTTCGGCTTTTGCTGCTGATTTTACTTATCAAGGTTTTGAAAGTTTCACGCTAAAAGCCTTAGTGAGCACTGCCGACTCTGATCTAGTTTATGGTTATGATGAAGATTGGGCTTATGGGGAATATGAATGGCGATCAGATGATCCTGTTTATACTCCAGATCCTTGCATTACTCCAACTGGCTGTTTAGCAGACGTTGACGGTTATTCATCTACTGATTATTATTTTCGTGATAAATCAACTCAAACTATCGAGCTAAGAGCGTTATCAAACAAGGGTAATGAGTTATTTAACGGCACAACAGCTTGGACGGCTGGTTTATATTTCAAGCAAGACGATGAAGACTTACAACGTCAATATACTTACTTAGACAATGACTTCACCTCAACTTTCGATACCCAATCTATTGCGGTTTATGGTCAGCTTGATAGCCAACTAAACGATAAGTGGTCGTTAACAACAGGTATTCGTGTTGAGCAACGTAGCGCCGATTATGTTAATTCAGGCAATTTTATTGATAGCTCTGACGACACTATGGTCGGTGGTAAATTAGTACTGAGTTACCAGCAAAATGATGATAGTTTTTGGTATGGTTCAATCAACCGTGGCTATAAAGCCGGTGGTGCTAATACCGATGGTACTTTGCCTGATGATTTACGCACTTTTGAGCCAGAATATTTGCTCAATTATGAGTTGGGTTACAAAGTATCATTACTTGATAACAGTGCTTTTATTCGCACAGCGGTGTTCTACATGGACCGAACAGATGTGCAAGTGAAAAGCTCAAAAACTATCACTCGTGAAAACAATAGCTCAGAGTTTATCTCCTACCTTGGCAATGCCGCAACAGGCTCAAATAAGGGCATTGAGATAGAAGCAAACTGGCAAGTAAATGATCTGATAGAATTATATGGTTCATTGGGTTTATTAGACACTGAATTTAATGATTTCATTAACGCAGAGGGTGTTTCTTTAAGTGGCCGAGAGCAAGCCCATGCGCCTAATTATCAATTCAATCTTGGTATGAATATTATGCCAAATGAGCATTGGTTAATTAATGTCTCTGTTGATGGTAAAGATGAATTCTACTTCTCAGATAGTCATAATGAAAAATCTGAGTCGGTCGCCTTGCTTAATGCCTCGATTGCTTATGTAGCCGATGACTACCAAATAAAAGTTTGGGCGCGTAACCTAACGGATAAAGATTACGCTAACCGAGGCTTCTATTTTGGTAATGACCCAAGGGATGGTTATGCTGCTAAGCAATACACCCAGCTAGCCGAGCCACTAGTATTCGGCGTGACTTTAGATTATCAATTTTAAGGCTTTCAAGCGCGAACGAGTTCCCGCCTACTGACGGATAAATACTTTTCGCGCTTAACACTAACGCTTTACATTAAGGAACATTATGAAAATATCTATCGAATTAAGCTTATATCCACTGGCCATGGACAATTTCAAAGCTGAGATTTGGGCGTTTATCAAGCGTCTGCGTCAAGTTGATGGCTTAACGGTAGTGACTAATGGCATGAGCACACAAGTGTTTGGCGATTATGATTTAGCGGTAAGTCAGGTTATGAGCGAAATAAAGCATGTGCATAGCACCACCAATGCCGCTGTTTTTGTTTGTAAATTTATTAATGGTGATCGCTCAACTGTTGAAGCGGAAAGCTAATGACTGAACTGCTTGCTAGCTTTATTGACTATGCCGCCAACTTACCTTGGCTTGAACTCGTTGCTATGTTGCTCGCTCTGGTTTATGTGATATTAGCCGCCGTTGGTTCAATTTGGTGTTGGCCTGCGGCTTTTATTAGTACCGCACTTTACACCGTTGTTTTTTATGACGTGTTGTTGCTAATGGACAGTGCGCTTAATGTTTATTATCTCGTCATGGCTGTTTATGGCTATTGGCTTTGGCAGAAAAAAACTTCCGCAAGCTCTCGACAAAAAAATGAACAAAACAATGAACAAAACAATGAACAAAACACCGCACATCTAGCCGTTATTTCTTGGCAATTTAGCTGGCATGTAAAAGCTTGCTTTATATTAACGGTGATTTCTTTGGCTTTGGGTTATGTCATGGCAAATTACACCCCGGCCGCTTTTCCTTATCTTGATACCTTTACCACGGTATTTGCGGTGTTTGCTACCTATTTAGTGGCGCAGAAAATCTTGGAGAATTGGCTCTACTGGATAGTGATAGATTTTGTCTCTATATATTTGTATGTAGAAAAGGATTTAATGCCAACCGCGGTGTTATTTACCATTTATGTGGTCATAGCCGCTTACGGTTATCTGAAATGGCAAAGCCTGCTGCAACAAAATAAAATTAATGTCTATCAATCGGTTAATGGCTAACCATTATGTTAGAGCAATTGAGAGCATTGACGTGTTTTAGCAATATTGACACGATTGCGCCAATCACTGCTGGTTTAAGCAGTCAGTGCTATCAAGTTAACGCCGATAACAAGGTTTTCTTTGCCAAGAGCACTACAGTTGACGAAACTGAAGTCACCTTAATAGCTGCCAAACAAGGCCTTAGCCCTAAAGTTATTTATCATGATCAACACTGGCTAGTCAGCCAATTTATGACTGGCGACAATCTAGCTCAAAGCCTAAAAAACATTGATGCAAATATAGCTATCGCTATTAAGTTGATGACACAGTGTCATCAACTTAATGCAAAACCAAGCGAGCTATCTCCAAGCGCAATCATTAATGACTTAATCAATAACGCTCATTTTTCAACGCAGCAAAAACATGACTATTTACATATTGCTGAAGCAATTTTACCGCCACTGAATCACAGCTCGCCTCTAGCTTGTTGTCATGGTGATGTAAACTTTAGCAATATATTAATAGATCAACAGCAAAACACTTGGTTAGTAGATTATGAATGCGCTTGCACAGCGCCAATTGAATATGATTTAGCCATGTTTATTGCCGTGAATAACATTGTCAAAGATAAGATCCCCACCATTATTAAGCAATACATTATGGAGCAAAACTTTAGTGAGCAATATATTAGTGAGCAAGACAAGAAACACTCTTTAGCTACTATTGAGCCTGCCTTATTACAGCACTACTTAATGTTTTGTTATTTCATTAATGGTCTGTGGTATTTCAATCAATATCACAATGATAGCCTTAATAGCGAAAAGTTGCTCTCTTTGGCTAAGCAACAATGGCAAAGCTTTAATGAAATAAATAAAAAGATAGAAAGCTTAATCCTACCTAAGCTATAAAAGGCAAGAGCCACTAAAGCAATTATCAACTCATTGACAAATACTATGCACAAAAACTATACTGGGATATACCTCAAGCATATCCCTAGGTGATTTTATGGAACAAGCAACCCTTTTTAAAAGCAATAAAAGCCAAGCGGTACGCTTGCCTAAACCTGTAGCCATGCCTGAAAATATTAAAAAAGTTGATATTATTTCACTGGGCAGAGCGCGATTGATCACTCCCGCAGGTGAAGCTTGGGATACATGGTTTGATGGCGATAGTGTTAGCGATGACTTTATGTGTGAACGTGAGCAGCCTCCCGAGCAAAAACGAGAAGCATTCTAATGCTTAAATATATGTTAGATACAAATATTGTCATCTACACCATGAAAAATAAACCAGAAAAGGTTAGGCAAGCCTTTGAAGCTCATTATGGACAAATATGCATTTCATCTGTGGTATTAATGGAACTGATCTATGGTGCAGAGAAATCTGCGGCCGTTGATAAAAACCTAGCGATTTTAGAGGGATTTACCGCTAGATTAGCCGTTATTTCTTATAACGAAAAAGCGGCAAACCACAGTGGTCAATTAAGAGCAGAGCTTGCAAAACAAGGTTCACCCATTGGCCCTTACGACACTATGATAGCTGGCCATTCAAGAGCCGAAGGCTTAATTTTAGTGACGAATAACATCAAAGAATTCAACCGTGTGCCAGGACTCCGCTTAGAAAATTGGTTGCTATAACATACCAAGCTACTTCAAGATGCGAGTTTCCTGCATATTGAGGTAACTTGGGTATATTTAGGTATATACCCATGATACTTCAAGATGCGAGTTTCAGGATGCCTGAGCGATTCATGATCAAGGCGCATCTTTTTATTAATGGTTGTTCCCTTAAAAACAGATGCAACGAAGAGCATGATTTGCTCAGGCATCCCCGTAGGGCTGGTTTAGAAACGCTTTATGCTACGTTATTGATTTCGATAAGGGAATAACCATTCTCTTCAATCAATGCCTTGCCTAAAGGCGTTTCTAAT